>ENA-OWLL01000138-OWLL01000138.1-metagenome-genome-assembly--contig:-NODE-138-length-19130-cov-13.702543_pt1 | contig 19130 bp, 19 predicted proteins | sample MGYA00245347_ERZ651098 | MGnify/ENA primary metagenome ERZ651098 (study PRJEB26857, sample SAMEA4031767) | metagenome | biome: human; feature: oral; material: saliva | place: Philippines | collected 2014...
TCTTGTCATCTTGTTCTTATTAACTTTATACAGCTATATTTACTGCAAAGTTACTAAAAACTAACAGATTATTTGGTCCTTTCCGAAACTTAATGTAATTTTGCATCAGAAATAAAAAACAAATCAATTATGATAACTCCAATGACAGGACTGATTGCACTGCTAATCATTGCACTGATTGGCTGGGTAGTCGCAGAACTTAAAGACAAGTGCGTTACATTCGTTCACTCTGAAGAAGAGGCTGAGGGCGAAGAAGAAATGAAAGAAGCTTACGAAGCACATGGTGGTAGGGAGCTAAATCTGAAAGACTTGCTTGCACATAACAGTACGAACGGCTACAAGTCTATCTAAGATTAATAGCAAATAACATAAAAGACGGGAAAGGTATGGTTGTATCATTCCCGTCTTCTTTATATTATATAATGTGGGATTAATCCTTAGAAGTTGGTTTTTATAGGAGTAAAACGCTTATAGCTGATTTGAAAAATCATTACACAAAAAGAGAGGAAAGAAGCTTCTTCTACCTTGAAAATATCAAAACAGACCACATCTGTAACCATCAGAGAGTCAGGTGATTGCAAAAACACATTATAAAAGGTGCTTGATTGCATTGCAAAAGGGCGTTAGTTGCATGCCAACTAACGCCCTTTTGGACCTCAATTAACGCCCAATTGGAACGCAATTAAGCATCTTTTAATTTCAAAGCTGTGAATTTATTTTACAATATTCCACCTCGCAAGACATCACCACTATGATATACTCTCTATCAAGAGCCATATATTAAGTAAGGTGACGATGCCCGCCAACGAGTAAAGGAAGACCATATTCAACTTACTATTGGCATACTTACCCATCACACGCTTGGAAGATGTCAGACCCACTTGTAAGAAAACGGTGAAAGGAAGTTGAACAGAAAGGAACATCTGTGAGATAATCAATCCCTTAAATGGGTCACCAATAAAGAATATCATCAGAAGGGCAATACCTAATGAGAGGACAATTCCAGCAATAGAGTGCGTATCTTTTGCATTATATGACTCACCAAAAAGTCCAGAGAAGATACTACCCGCAGCCATTCCACTGGTTATCGTACTTGAAATACCCGCTAATAGTAAGGCAATAGCAAATATATTCGCAGCATTATTACCCAAAAGTGGTTGTAACATTGCTTGCGCCTGAGACAGTTCATCAACATGCTGACCATGAGAGAAGAACGTACTTGCTGCCAAAAGAATCATCGCAGAGTTAATAGCCCAACCCACAATCATGGAGAAAAGAGTGTCGACAAACTCATACTTCAACATGTGACGGATACGCTCGTCACCCTCCAAATAAATCTCACGACTCTGTACAATCTCTGAGTGAAGGAAAAGATTATGAGGCATCACAACCGCTCCCAACACACTCATGATAATCAAAAGAGAACCTTGTGGAACGGTTGGAACGAATGCTCCCTCAATGGCTGCAGGCCAGTGAATATCAACGAGGAAGAGTTCATAGACAAACGAAAGGCCTATCATTGACACAAAGCCAATGATGGCACGCTCCATCTTCTTATAGCTATTCGTAAAAAGCATTATCAACACAGCAACTGTTGTTAAGACAGAGCCTGTAGGAATACTAATACCAAAGAGCATTTGGAGCGCAATCGCACCACCAAGAATCTCAGCTAAAGAGGTAGAGATACTGGCAAGAATTGCACTCAAGATAATAGGACGACCTATCCATTTAGGTGCATACTTAACTGCTGCCTCACTGAGACAGAGTCCTGTCACAATTCCAAGATGGGCAACATTATGCTGTAAAGCTATAAGCATAATCGTCGAAAGGGTTACTACCCATAACAATGCATAGCCATACTCTGAACCTGCAGCAAAGTTACTCGCCCAGTTTCCTGGGTCGATAAAACCTACGGTCACCAACAAACCGGGACCAATAAACTTAAATATATCTAAGGCACCCAACACACGTGGGTGGTCCTTACGTCGTAGTTCTTTTAATAAATTCTTCATTCTACATAAGTTTTATGCAAAGTTACAATATCTATATGACAAACTACAAGATGACAAGAGAATATTGAAAAAAATACAAACAATTAGGTAGGTGGATTAAACCCAAATCGGTCATTAGTCCACAATGTTTCTGGAATTCTTGTTTTTGTGTTGTTTCCTAACTTCTTTTATATTCTTGTCAGTTACGATTCTACAACAAAATGAATAATAAAAGGTTGGAACGAAGCGTTAAAATATACTTTGAATAGTCACAATCACACCTAAGTATAAATCTGAGAACCGCTTAAAAGAACTATAAAGAAAAATATAATACTTTGTTTAAGAAACCTAAAACGAATCTACAAAATACTGTAAACAAAATTACGTAACCAAAAAGTTACTAAAAACAAAAATGCCCTACGCTTCACAGCGATGGGCATTCAATCTCAATAGGTATTAGTTTCTTTAAGGTAAAAAGATTGTATTCAGGATAACGTTTGCAAAGATAGGGCATTATTTTTATATGTGCAAACTTTTATGCAACTTTTTTATTAATAATGAAACATTTGTTATCATACATACACCTATCGCTGAAAGCCGTTCACATTCACTTTTATTAAACACTTTAAAAAGATAAAGAAAAATCGTTTTATTTCGTTACGGAAAATGTATAAAACATTATAAAACATTACTCAGAAAGTATTTTGCATGACTAAATTCAAACTGCATAAAAGAATATACATTATTATTTAGAACAAAGTGCATCATAAACAAGAAAAAATGAGTAACTTTGCAGCATAATAATAAATAGGAAAATATGACTACGATAGAGAACAACACCAATGAGGAGAAGCGTAGCTTGAGCTTCGTAGAACAACTGGTAGAGGAAGACCTCGCAAAGGGTAAGAACGGAGGACGTATTCAGACACGTTTCCCGCCAGAGCCAAATGGCTATCTTCATATTGGTCATGCAAAAGCGATTTGCATGGACTTTGGTGTAGCTGAAAACTATAAGGGTATTTGTAATCTTCGTTTTGATGATACAAACCCAAGCAAGGAGAACAACGAATATGTAGAGAATATCCTTCATGATATTAGCTGGCTTGGTTTCAAATGGGGTAACATTTATTATGCAAGTGATTACTTTGAGAAGTTATGGGATTTCGCTATTTGGATGATAAAGAAGGGTTTGGCATACGTTGACGAGCAGACTGCAGAACAGATTGCGACACAGAAAGGTACACCAACAACCCCTGGTACGGCATCACCTTACCGTGACCGTCCTATCGAGGAGAGCCTTGCACTGTTTGAACAAATGAATACTCCTGAGGCTGTGGAAGGAAGTATGGTGCTACGTGCTAAGCTTGATATGGCTAATCCTAACATGCACTTCCGTGATCCAATCATATATAGAATCATTCAAATACCACACCATCGTACAGGTACAAAATGGCATTGTTATCCAATGTATGACTTTGCGCATGGTCAAAGCGACTACTTTGAAGGTGTCACCCACTCTATCTGTACACTTGAGTTCGTACCTCACCGCCCTCTTTACGATAAGTTTATTGATTTCTTAAAGGAGAGCGATGGCACTGATGATAACTTATCTGATAACCGTCCACGACAGATAGAGTTCAACCGCTTAAACCTTACTTATACAGTAATGTCTAAGCGTAAGCTCCATACATTAGTAGATGAGAACTTCGTTAAGGGATGGGATGATCCACGTATGCCGACCCTCTGTGGTATGCGTCGTCGTGGTTATTCACCAGAGTCTATACGTAACTTTATTGACTCTATCGGCTACACTAAATTTGATGCCCTCAATGATGTTGCATTGTTAGAGGCTGCTGTACGTGACGACTTAAACAAAAAGGCTACCCGTGTTAGTGCTGTTCTCGACCCTGTAAAACTCGTTATTACCAACTATCCAGAGGGTAAGACCGAGGAAATGGAGGCTATCAACAACCCTGAAAATGAGGCGGATGGCTCACATACCATCACCTTCTCAAAGAATCTATGGATTGAACGCGCTGACTTTATGGAGGATGCTCCAAAGAAGTTCTTCCGTATGACACCTGGTAAAGAGGTCAGACTGAAGAATGCCTACATCGTTAGATGTACCGGTTGTACCAAGGATGCAGAGGGAAACATCGTTGAGATACAAGCAGAATACGATGCAGACAGTAAGAGCGGTATGCAAGGTGCTGACCGCAAGGTGAAAGGTACGCTTCATTGGGTTAGTGCTGACCACTGCTTAAAAGCTGAGGTTCGTGAATACGACCGTCTGTTCAATATAGAAAACCCATCTGCTGATGAGCGTGACTTCCGTGAGCTTCTTAACCCAGAGAGCCTTACTGTGCGTACAGAATGCTATGTTGAGCAGTATCTTTCAGAGAAGAGACCAGGCGACTACTTGCAGTTCCAGCGCACAGGATACTTTATGCTCGACCCAGACACAACACCTGATCACCTCGTGTTCAACAAGACTGTCGGCTTGAAAGATACTTGGGCAAAAAAGGCTAAAGCATAACTAAAGGAAATTAAGAGTTGGATATATACTATCAAAGTGATAAGTTCAAGCAGTTGCTTCGTAGGTATGAAGACCTGCAGGAAAATATTAGCAGTGAGTTCCTCGACCCCGAGGAACTAACTGATATTGCGGAGTTCTTTCATTATATGGGTGATGATCAAGAGGCTATGGAGGCTATAGACATGGCCATTAAAATAGACCCTCTTGCCGTTATCCCACGTACCTTTAAAGCACGTATGGCATTACTGTGCGACAAGGACCCACAACTCGCAAACAAGATTGCAGAGACGATTATTGACAAGAACGACCCTGACTACGAATACCTTAAGGCTGAGATAATGATCGTTGACAATAAGGTTGCTGATGCTGATAGCTTCCTTAAGAATGTTTATGACGATATTATAGACCCTGAGGAGAGAGCAGGTATGGCCCTTGATGTCGCTGCCCTCTTCTCTGACTATGAGGAGATGGAGTATGCAGAGACGTGGTTGAACCGTTCAAATAAGACTGAAGAGAACGATTACAAAGAGATTCGTGCACACATCCTCAAGAGCCGTGGAGAGTATAAAGAGAGTGAGTTGATTTTGAACGAATTACTTGATAGCAATCCTTACTCAGGTCCTTACTGGAACCAACTGGCACAGAGTCAACTTTTAAGGAACGACATCAATGAGGCTATTACCTCAAGTGAGTACTCAATAGCCATAAATCCTGAAGATGAGGAGGCCATCTTGAATAAAGCAAATGGGCTCTTTGCGCTTGGTAACTATGAGGAAGCTCTAAAGTACTTCGAACGTTATAAGAAACTAAGTCATGAACAGGATAAATCGTTAGTAGACATCTCTATTGGTCATATCTACCTCTCACAAAGGGATATACACAATGCTCAACAACATTTTCAGATGGCTTTAGAGGAGGCACCAGACAAGAATATGGCAATCATCCAAATGGGGTGTTCAAGCTTTGACAATGGTTATATAGAATATGCCTACCATCTCTTTAGCACCCTTTTACCAAGTTTAGGGGATGATTGGGACATTGGCTATGGCTTTCTTGCACGCTGTTGCTATGAATTAAAGAAGAAGAGAGAGTTCAAGAAGTACCTGCGTCAAGCTGTAGAAAAGAACCCAGAAGAATGTATTGACGTACTTTCAGACCTCTATCCAGAAGGGACAAATCCGCAAGACTATCCCTCGTTTAATATTTTATAACCCATTAGAATAAAAGAAATAACATACTATTATGAGTTTTATCACATCCATGCTTGGTCATCTCAACTATGGCACCATCTTCGTCTTGATGCTTCTTGAAAGTACAGTTATCCCTGTTCCTTCAGAATTAGTTGTAGCTCCTGCGGCCTATCATGCCGCTGGAGGGAATCTTGATATGTGGTTGGTAATTCTTTTCTCCACCTTAGGAGCAGATGTAGGAGCTACTATAAACTATCTTGCCGGATGGTATCTTGGACGTCCAATTATCTATAAGTTTGCAAATAGTAAATGGGGACATTTATGCTTGTTGAACCAAGAGAAGGTTGAAAAAAGCGAGAGATACTTTGAGAAACATGGTATGGTTGCCACTATCACAGGCCGCCTCTTGCCAGGTATTCGCCATCTCATCTCTATCCCAGCAGGCTTATCAAGGATGAACTATTGGAAGTTCTTACTCTACACTACCATTGGTGCGGGTACATGGCATAGTATCCTTGCTCTTTTAGGACACTATATGCATGCCTTTGTACCCGAGGAGCAGCTCAATGAGAAAATCTTAGAGTACGGAGAATACATAAAGTTTGGCTTGATAATCTTAGTTATCATCGTTTGTCTTTACTTCCTTCTCAAATGGTATATCAAGAAGAAGAAGGCTGATAACAAGCAGGTTAAATAAGTAGAATGTGGTTTTATAGCATCAAATAAAAACTCTTTTTTTATGACATCAAACGAGAAATACATCGAAGAGATAGCCCATGAGCAACTCCTTTCAGATAAAGAAGAACAAGAGTTGGCCGAGAAGATAAAGATTGGGGACGCTATGGCCTTAGAGAAACTGACAAAGGCTAATTTGAAGTTTGTCGTCTCTTTGGCACATCAATACCGTAACCGTGGATTGGGAGAAGACGACCTTATCAGCGAGGGAAATATCGGTATGATGTATGCAGCCCAACGGTTTGATGGTAAGAAGGGTGTGCGTTTTGTAGTCTTCGCGGCTCCTTACATCCGTAAGGCAATGGAGGAAGCTATCAAGGAACAGTCTACACTATACAAGCTCCCCAAGAACGAGAAGAATAAATACGAAAAATTACGCTCACGAGCACTGTCTATTGACCAGCCAGTCCCCGTAGGAAGTAACAATAACTTTACTCTTCAACACATCCTTGAGAACGAGAATGCCAAGCAAACAGACGACCAGCTTAATCAAGATATCCTCAGTAATGAGATACAAAAAGGGTTGGATGTACTCGACGAGCGTGAGAAACGCATCATTACTTACATCTATGGACTAACTGGCTCACACTACACAATGGCAGAGATTGCCGAAGAGATGGGCCTAAAACGTGAACGTGTACGACAGATAAGAGACAAGGCTTTACGCAAGCTACATAAGAAGATGAAGTAAGAACGTTATTAGACACATAGCTGTCAACGAATAACAACCGTACGAAACCAGTCTCTTAAGACTCCACCATACTGGTCTTGACTATCCGCACAAAGCACTATAACTTGGCTTCCGTCCATTAGACGGGGGCCAAGACACATCCCTTCATAATTCGCAAGGTTCTGATGAAACAGACTTAAAGAGGTCTTCCACGTTGCAATCAACACTTTCTTCATATAAGGACTATTGGTATCAAGCACTTTATCTTGGCTGATAGTCATTGATTGAATAGGGTCTACACAATATATCTTATTGGCCACATACGATCCAAACTTACTTGGTGTAACTAAGAACTCACGCTCTAAAACAAGCAAACATCCATTATCTAATGCCGCCATAGCAGGTACTCCCATTGCATAATTAGCTGCAGAAGAATGATTATCAGGCGCATCCATCAAATAAGCATACTGTTCTTTAGCAACGAAACTATCATCAAAGCTCTGAAAGCGAAGCCTATTCTTCACTTGATTCTTTGCATCCGCTTGCCTGCCATCAGGCCTCAACGTACTCTCAGAAGTTGTCCAAAAGCGATGGGTATGAGCGTTATAAGTTAATGCTTCAAAGCTATATGCAGGCGTAGCAGTACTGAATACAGAAGGTATAGACAATCTCCTACCCGTCTGCTTACCATTCAGTCCATATTCCAAAACCGTATTATCTGCTTCACGAGATATCCATAACGTACTATCCTTTGGGAAGAAAGCAATCCCCTCCTCGTCTTTATTCACCTCACCCGACGAACGGAAGCCCTCATTAACAATATCTTTAATATCACCACTAACAGTATCTATCTGTATACGAAAGACGAAAAAGCCACTTTCTGAAGCCTTATCAGAAACAACAGCATAGTGGTCTCCACCCAACCATGTCAGTCCGCTATAGTTTCCCTTAGGTACTGTTCGCTGAAAATAATGCTGTGGATTGACTCTTACAAGCCGTGGAACCTGTGCAAAGACAGTAAAGGGAAAACATAAAACAAAGCTTATAATGTACCTAAACTTTAGTATCATACTCACAAATATATATTTTTAAGTTACCTGACAAATACTCTTCTATAAACCAATCAATAAAGGTCTATTATATAGGATAAGGACTAATAGGCTCTATCCGTCCCTCACCTTTCTATGTGAAGAACCTCCTTATAAGGAATACATAAGCTTATCATCACATTATATAACGACTGAATAAAATCAACCGAATGATAGACACAATCTTACAACAGCCCTTTAATGAATAAAGTCCATAATGATAACGTTCAGAATTAACCTGCTATAATAAAAAAAATATGCGTAGGACCAGTTTATAAAACTCGTACCTACGCAAACTATTCATGCTCAATAGAAATCAAATCTGTAAAAGATATGCTCGAACTCTGACCTTATCTCCCTTTCCTTGAACAATAGAAAGGAACACAAATGAGCCTATCCCTCTCCTGTGAACTGCTTCAGACGCTGCTCTTCAGACAAACGACAAATAAGAAGTTTACCCTCTTGTTCAGCAACGATATAGCCATCAAGGCCCTGAATAACAACTTTTCTTTCTTCTGTTGTATGAACTATACAATTCTTACTATCAAAGAGATGGACATCAGTTCCTATAACAGCATTACCATAGATATCATGCTTTGTCTGTGCAAGTAACGAACCCCAAGTACCTAAATCACTCCATCCAAAGTCAGCAGGACACACGAATATCTCTTCAGCCTTCTCCATGATAGCATAGTCAACAGAGATATTCTCACATTCTGGATAGACCTCATCGATAACACGCTGTTCGTCAGGTGTATCCAAGATGTCCATAACCCGCTCGAATATTCTTGCTATACTTGGCTGATAAATACGGAAGGCATTAACAATAGTCGAAGCACTCCAGATAAAGATACCAGCATTCCAAAAGAAGTTACTTTGCTTAATATACTGCTCAGCAGTCTCTAAGTCAGGCTTTTCACGGAACTGATCAACACGGTATATCTCACGGTTACGAGCAGAGGCAGTGGACAAGTCGGCTTGTATATAGCCATACCCCGTCTCAGGACGAGTAGGTTTCATACCCAAGGTAACGACAGCATCCGTCTCAGCCGTGAACTTCAAGCAGTTAGAGACTACCCGTTTAAATTCATTCTCATTCGTCACGATATGATCACTTGGCGACACCACGATATTTGCCTTTGGGTTCTCTTTCTTGATGCGCCAGCTCACGTATGCAATACAAGGAGCGGTATTGCGACGGCAAGGTTCGCTCAGAATATGGTTCAAAGGTATCTCTGGCAATTGTTCATGAACCAAAGACACATACTTCTGATTAGTAACAACCCACACATTGTCCGCTGAGACAACACCAGAAAAGCGGTCATACGTCAGCTGAATAAGCGTTCTTCCTACTCCTAAGACATCAATAAACTGTTTAGGACAGTCTGCAGTGCTCATCGGCCAGAACCTACCTCCTACTCCACCGGCCATGATTACGAGATGATTATCAGTTTGCGCCATAACTTATAAGCAATGAATTAATATGCTTGCAAATATACAAATAAAAAAGAACAACGGCAATAATTAATGTAGCTTTTTATTTTTTAGTACTGTTTATACGGATTTCTCAAAGCTACAAGGACATTTATTAGTCATCAAAGAGGCTCAGACTCTGGTCCACAATGGGTTTCTCTTTATAAACTTCTGGTTCATCATGGAATTGGAAAAGTAGCTGCTCAGATAGTTGATTATTAGCATTGAGTTTATAAACTCCTTTCTTATTCTTAGCTAAAAGAGCGTTCGCAGTCTTGCTATTCTTCAAAAGATACGATTGAACATACCTACGAACCTCTTCTTGATCGATAGGATTAAAAAACGAGTTACAAGCATTAAAGACATGACGGGAGATATTCTGTACAGAAAGTCCCTCGTCGCCTGCTTCAGCAAGAACCCGTAATATTTCCTTATCGTACTGCATAAAAAAAGGGAGCCTATACACTTATCATACAGACTCCCTCATGTGTTATGATAATTACTCTAATTAAGCAAGAGTAACCTTGTCGTTTTCACCTTTCACTTTACCCTCCTTGAAGAGCCATCCAATACCAAGATAAGCCTCTTCAGAACTAATCTTTGCAGCCTTAGCAATCTCTGCAACAGTCAAAGCCTTAGCCTCGGCAGCGAGAGCATTGTAAACATCACCGGCCTTAAAACCAACATTCTCTGCGTTAATAGCTACAACTGCTTTCTTTGCAGGAGCCTTCTTAGCAGGAACTTTCTTTACTGCTTTAGGAGCAGACTTAACTTCTTTCTTCTCTGTCATAGTTATACACAATTAAAGTATTGTTCAAGCAATCGAATATTATCTTATTTGTATTTATCTGCAACTATTACTTTTGTAAACATTAAAAGAGATATTGTTCATCTACTATTGAATGTTACTAATCATTTGCAAAAGTACATCAAATAATTCAAAGTATCAAATACTTACGACGAAAAGTAAAAGATTTTGAATGCTTTAGGACTCTCCCTTTGTTTTTTTTGATGTATATCAACCAAATAGGAGGATTAGTCCTTTAAGTCTAACTTAATCTCTAACTCGTCTAACTGTTTCTGGTCAATAAACGAAGGAGCATCCAACATGACATCACGTCCACTATTGTTCTTAGGGAAAGCAATACAGTCACGGATTGAGTCAAGACCTGCCATGATACTTACAAAGCGGTCAAGACCGAAAGCAAGACCTGCATGAGGTGGCGCTCCATACTTGAAGGCATTCATCAAGAAGCCAAACTGTGCCTTAGCACTCTCTGGTGTGAAGCCGAGAACCTCAAACATTTTCTCTTGCAACTGCGTATCGTGAATACGAAGTGAGCCTCCACCAACTTCTATACCATTACATACAAAGTCGTAAGCCTTCGCACGTACTTGTTCTGGATGTTCGTCTAACAGGGGGATATCCTCTGGGTGTGGCATCGTGAATGGATGGTGTGTTGCCATCAATCGCTGCTCTTCATCACTCCACTCAAACAATGGGAAGTCAACAATCCACAGACACTTAAAGACATTCTTATCACGAAGTCCTAAGCGATCGCCCATTTCAAGACGCAAAGAACATAGTTGTACACGTGTCTTGTTAGCGTTATTACCAGAAAGTATCAACACGAGATCGCCATCCTTAGCACCAGTTGTTTCCTTAACTTTCAGCAACTGCTCCTCTGTATAGAACTTATCAATAGAGCTCTTAACAGTACCGTCTGCATTATACTTGATGAAGACAAGGCCTTGAGCACCTACCTGTGGACGCTTAACAAAGTCGGTCAATTCATTTAGCTGCTTACGACTATAATCAGCACAACCAGGAACAACAATACCTCCGATGTAGGCAGCTTCATTAAATACTGAGAATGAACCTGTACCCTTTAGGTCGTCCATTAACTCAACAAACTCCATACCGAAGCGCAAGTCAGGCTTATCAGAACCAAAGCGTTTCATGGCATCATGCCATTTCATCTGCTCAAGTTTTGGAAGTTCAACGCCACGAATCTCACGGAAAAGATGGCGTGCCATTTCCTCGAACAAGTTGATAACATCCTCCTGATCAACGAATGACATCTCACAGTCTATCTGTGTAAACTCTGGCTGACGGTCGGCACGCAAGTCCTCATCACGGAAGCATTTCGCTATTTGGAAATAACGGTCAAAACCCGCTACCATCAACAACTGCTTCAAAGTCTGTGGACTCTGTGGTAGTGCATAGAACTGACCAGGGTTCATACGTGATGGAACCACGAAGTCACGTGCACCCTCTGGGGTAGACCCAATAAGGATAGGAGTCTCCACTTCCATGAACTTTTCGGCATCAAGGAAGTTACGAATGAGTATCGTCATACGATGACGCAGCTCCAAGTTCTTGCGCACTGCCTCACGACGAAGGTCTAAGTAGCGATACTTCATACGAAGGTCATCACCACCGTCTGTGTTTTCTTCTATTGTGAAAGGAGGAGTCTGAGAACTGCTAAGCACCTTCAGTTCCTTAGCAATAATCTCAATATCACCTGTTGGAATCTTGTTGTTCTTACTCTGACGCTCGTTGACAACACCCTTAACTTGGATACAATACTCACGTCCCAACTTATTTGCTTCGCCACAAAGGTCTGCATTATCGGCCTCATTGAAGACTAACTGTGTAATACCATAGCGGTCGCGAAGGTCGACAAAAGTCATACCTCCCATTTTACGTGCGCGCTGTACCCATCCAGCGAGGGTCACTTCCTTGCCTGCATCCGAAAGGCGCAGCTCTCCACAAGTATTTGTTCTATACATACCTTATATTATATGTTTTATTATATTTCGCCGTTTCAATTAACAAAAGGGGAAATCTTATCCCCAACTGTTCGGTTTAATTAATCTACTGCAAAGATACGAACTTTATATTAAAAAAGGGTATCACCTTATTAAAAATATAAAGGACTACCGTTGGTTTTATTGTTAAGATAACATATAGAAAGTCATTAAAATAACGTAACTATTCAGTGATAAGGCGTAAGAGCTATTGTTGATTATCAATAAGTTACATAAACAGATATATACAAATTCTGGTAAAGAATGTCATTTCGATCCTTTTTGTCACAATATTACATTTATAAGTTCTTGATATTCAATGTTCATTATCGCTGAATAGTTACAAAATAACAATATCTCCTTAATTATTGTAAATTTATAGTGTATCTATAAACTTTCTGATTACTTTTGCATCGAACTTAATAAATATCAATTAAATTAAAACGACATGAAGAAGTTCTTATTAATGACACTTATGTTAGTCTTCGGACTGACATTTGCAGCAGCACAGAATCAGGCAGAAATTAAATTTGATAAGTTGACTTACGACTTCGGAACATTCTCTGATGACAACCCAGTGCACAAGACAACGTTTACATTCACTAATGTTGGTAAAGCACCATTAGTAATTAATCAGATAGTTGCAAGCTGTGGTTGTACCATACCTAACTATGACAAGCGTCCGATTGCTCCTGGTCAGAAGGGTACGATTGACGTGACTTACAACGGAACAGGTAAGTTCCCTGGACACTTCAAGAAGAGTATTACCGTTCGTACTAACGGAAAAGTGGAGATGACACGACTCTATATAGAAGGTGTCATGACGGGTAAATAACTTATAGACACAAATGATAGAGCCAGCTTTTACGCATCTGTAAAAGCTGGCTCTATTGTTTTATCACCATTGCTCAATCGTTATCTTTTGTAATAAAAATTCACGAGTACATTTTAATCAAGGCTTTATAACATTCAAGACAAGCCTCGACAAGCTTTTAGAAGACGCCCTTCTTGCATCTTACTAACGCCCTTCTTGAACCTTACTAAGCCCACTCTCAAACCGACTTCACAACTAATTGTATTCCTGCCAGTTACAGAGTCAATTAAAAGAGACGTCATATAGGTATTCAAGGACAACCGACCCATTCGATTGTAAACTATTTTCTTATATCAATCTCCGTCTGGGGTTTGAAGAATAATACTCGTAGCACCAATCGTAAATAGCGTACCACCTTCTATCACACGCCGTTCGCGGTCGCCAAGGATAACATTATCAACGAAAGTACCAGTATAAGAAGGACCATCCCGCAACACGTATTGCAGTTTACCATTCTTATCCTTACTAACCGTAATAGTACAATGCGTCATGTCAACACTCGGGTCGACCGTCTCTATTGGACAGTTGATAGGGTTGCCTTTCATGTATCGCCCAATAACATTCTCACCCATTTGTAGGGGGATGACTTGGCGGAAATGAAACACATTCTCTATCACATGAAGAGAGCCATATTGGCTTTCTACATTCTCATCAATAGGCGAATTGTTCTCTTCCTTTTGTGTCTTACGTAGTTTAGAGACGCCGATACGGATTCCAAACTCCTTCCCACACTGAGGACATTGGAATACAAGTCGTTGTCCAGACTTATATTTTGTTTCGTCGAAAGTTATGAAGTTATCACACTTCGGACATCTAACACGCTTCATATAATAAAAGTATTATTAATAAAAACACCCCTCACCTCATAGAAGAAGAGAAAGAGGAGCTATGAAAAATGAATAAGACTAAGACATTAAAAGATTATGATTAGCCTTCATTCATATATCTTTCTTGACAAACAATGATCAATAAGGAAATAATCAAGTAATCGCTCGTTACATAAACAAGTATTGCTCTTACTTCCCTATCTCAATCACCCACGCTTCCTTAAATTCAGTAGTCTTATTGATTACCTTCATTCTTTCAGTAGCCTCTTTAGGACTTGAGAAATAACCATAAAGCACCTTTATACTCTCAGAACCCTCATAGACACGTGCGTCAGTAAGGCCGCTCTTCTTCAGTTTCGCTACAAAAGCACGGGCATTACTATCTGTTATATGACTCGCCATAACGATTGCCCAATAATGAGAAGCAACGGTTGTAGCCTCCTGTTGACGCTTTATACCCATAGGGTGACTATTAGAAGTCAGTGCATCAAGTTGCTTATAAGTGTTGGAGGTGTCGTCGGAATCGAATATATTATAGAGCACACCGCTCTTAATCTGCTGCTTATCAGCAATGCCATTACGGTTTGAACCAGGGAAAGCAACAAGGAAGACAGCTGTAAGGAAGACCGCTGCAGCCGCGACATTACGTACTGCACGCATGCTAATGCTAAGTCGTTTGTTCGTAGCGTCAGTATCGTCAACGAAGACAACACCCTGCTTTTGCGGCTTAATGTCAGCAATCGATGTAGCAGACTGATTATTACTGATAAGCTTAGGGAACTCATAGCTACTCAAGCCATAGTACAATGGCGTCAGAATACCACTCTCGAAAGGTTCGAATGCTAAGTTACCATCACTGTTCCTCGATAGGCTTCCAAGGTCATTCAACTCAAAAACACCCTCTTCGCCCAATGCTTGATAAATCTCTTCTACCTCGTTCTCAATCTGCTGTAACGCTTCAGGGTAACTTAAATCATACGCATCAACATAAGACTGAACCAACAAAGAGTCGTTCATTCTGAGCTGTGCATTAAAGCCAAGTGTACGATAAGGTGGCAGGAATAACCCATCCTGCTCATCGTATCGAGCAGGAATACGATGCGCAACAAAGCCGCCTAAGCCTGGAACAATGACACAGTCATTCTCCAAAAGCAGGATTTCAATATGTCGGTCGAGTTTTATCACGTTTGCAAAATTAAACAAATTATTTGGAAGAGGCAAGTCCGTGACGTTAAAATCCTGTTTAATATATGAAAAAGGAAATAATCCTTCTGATAATTGATAAAACTTCTTATCTTTGCAATAAGAACTAAAAATAAAGCTATGGAGTTTATTAAAACAGAAATTGATGGTGTTTGGATTATAGAACCTAAAGTATTTAATGACGAAAGAGGTTATTTCTTCGAATCATTCAAACAGGCAGAATTTGACCAACACATTGGTTACCATGTAGATTTCATACAGGACAATGAGTCTAAGTCAAGCTATGGTGTCCTCCGTGGTCTGCACTATCAAGAGGGCGACACAGCACAGGCCAAACTCGTGCGTGTCATTAAAGGTAAGGTTGTTGACGTGGCAGTCGACCTTCGCAAAAGTTCTCCTACCTTCGGCAAGTATGTCATGGTAGAACTATCTGAGGACAATAAGCGTCAATTCTTTGTACCACGTGGCTTTGCACATGGTTTCCTTGTTCTCTCTGACGAGGCTGTCTTTACTTATAAGGTGGACAATGTTTATAGTCCAAAGACTGAGGCCAGCATTAAATGGAACGATGAGACCGTAGGGATTACATGGCCTATTGATGCGAAGGATGTTATCCTTTCAGACAAAGACCTTAATAAAGGCTTAGCTTTGAAAGAGGCTAAAGTATTCGAATAAGTATCAATCGATTTACCAATAGCGGGCACAACGGCAGTGTATCCGCCATAAATCAATCATTTACGAACGCATGGATAATGTGTTCTACTATCTATCTGTAAAGATGAAACGGAAGTTATTTACCTGCATATCGGTGTTGTTAATTCTCTTGACAGCCTGTCGCAATCGTGGAGCCGACTATCAGCAACAAAACGAGGACAAGCAGGCTAAGGAGATGTTGCAGGGCTTATGGACCAATGGTGAGAATAGTGACCCAGCCATGTTAGTAAAGGGTGATAGTATTTTCTACCCTGACTCAGCGAGTATGCCTGTGCGCTTCTGGATCTATCAAGACACTATCTATCTGCAAGGTCAGAATGTCCACGGATACAAGATAGAGAAGCAAGCACCTCATCTGTTTAAGTTTGCCAATCAAAATGGTGATGACGTAAAACTTACAAAAACAAATGACAAAGCGCTCTACTCAGCTTTCAACTATCATGTCTATGCAATGAACACCTTCTTAGAACAGTCACAAGACACGGTTATCCGCACTGACTTGGGCTATTTTGAGAGCAAGGTACATGTGCAAACGACATCTGATAAGGTGGTAAAGTCTACGTACAACGACAATGGAGTTGAAGTAGACAATATGTATCTGGACAATGTTGCAGCCTTGCGGTTGTACAATCACGGTACACCAGTCTTTGCACACGACTTTCGTAAACAAGAGTTTCAGTCGCTCATCCCGAAGGACTTCCTCTCTCGAAGCATCCTTCGTAAGATGTATTTCACCCATGCTGATGCCAAGGCTCTCTACTACTATGTCATCATTGGTATTCCTGATGCTGACACAACATACGTTATCGAACTGAGGGTGACGCCTGATGGAAGAATGACCAAGAAGCTAAAGTAATATTGATTGCCGTGAAAGGCTAATCATAAGAAGATTAAATACTACTCCGCACTTAGTTATGATTGTGACTAAGTGCGGTTTTTTATTACACTCTTATTAAACTTAAAATAGAGAGAATGTCATATAACTTACTGGTAAACATATAACTTTAATGTTATATCACGAGTCATAAAAGATTGACTTTTAGCACCCTTTTCATACGAATATACCCATGATAAGACTCGTATAGGGCGAGTTTACCGTATGTTAAGAAGATTTTATCGAGAATTGACCACATTCTTCAAAAGTTATTATTATATTTGTATCTGCTTTAATACCTAAAGTATAAGGTGCTGACCAAGTAGTAAGAAGAATCTTACTCATGCAAGATTGGTACAGTAAGAAGTTTTGCTAATTTCCACCTTATATAATAAGAACGTCAAAGACTGTCACACTGTTGATATATAAAACAAGCACATGGACATACTGTCACACTTTAGAACAATAGAAGAACTTACTAAAACACTCTCACGCGAACAGCGACTACTGAGTGAGATGTTTGAGAGGCGAAAGCTAATGAAGTATCCCAAAGCAATAGCACTGGAGATAGTTGGCGGAAACGAGAGCCGACTAAGTAGGCTCATTGACTATGGAGTACTGGTAGAAACAGGCAGTTCTCTTGAAATAGAGAGCGACTATCTTAATTTCTTCGAGGAGGTTCTGAATGTGAACGAAGAGATAAGTGTGCTAAGCGTACAGGAATGTATCAACACACTAAAGGAACATATCACTTACTTCCTACAAGAGACAAACGTAAACAGAAGGGCTGGTTATCAAGATAGTGTGCGCCAACTCTTGAAGAAAACAGGCTTTAGAACGTTGAAGAATGTGGTGGACTTGAAACGAAACATGGACAACACCTATAAGCAAGAACCCAACTATCTCAACAAGAAAACGAAACTACAGCACCTTGATGAGAAAAGTCATAGTATTCGTTCGATGATACGTGAATGTGAGAAGCTAATGGACAACGAGCAAGCTTTCTTCATTATGGCCAATGACCCACACATGGCTAAGACCTGTAGCACCGTGAGGCACGATTTCGTTGAAGCTTATCATGCACTGATGGAGATAGACAGGCAGATTATTGTCTATATCAATCAAATAGACCAACAGAACCAACTATACAAGAAGATACGCAAATTAAAGTATCTAAAAGACCAGCTTCTCATCAAGACAGAGACTAATATAACACAAGTATTAGATGACAACAATCCACTATGGATGGAGTCTCGACAATATAGTAAGATACGTCTTTCATTGGAGGCACTGAGAGAGAATGACGAGATAGGGCGGGTTTTAAGAAGGATAGCAGAACGTAACGGCATACAGAAGACGTCACGAATAGAAGCAGAACCGCTGACACAGGAAGACTTACAAGAGCAAGTACAACTTTTGAAAGAGATTGACCCTACTGAAGTATGGAATGCCTTTGCTGCATCAAGCTACAATCTATTTGAATTCATCCTCAGATATAACTACACAACAAAACGTGAGATAGAAGATCATGCGACCCTCTTTTGCCAACTTGTCATCCTGCATCCTGATGAATGTAAACTGACAGGAGAATACGCAACTTACCAAAACATTGAATATCCTATTATATATGCGAAATAATACTCAACGAATATATGAACGCTTAATCCGTGGAGAGTTCCTCTCTGTGGATAGTGCTGACAACTCTATCCGACATCTATATGATGACCTGGAAGAGAACTTTGAAGATTATGCTGACTACTTTAAGGAGATCGGTCTACAGTTAGAACAAGGCAATGGGTACTTTTACTTCTCTCGTATAGGAGAAGGAAAGCAAGCGATAGAACAAAAGTTAGAGAGCTTCTCTAAGTGGCTTGACTATCTTGACTTCCTTAAATGCTACAATCAAGCATTCTCAGCTGGCTACCAGTTTCGCAAAGGTCATCTGATAGAACAAATCAGTCTGGACATCGAACTAAAGGAGAAAGCCAACCACTTGTTTAAGAAGTACGGCGCAGGCTCAAATCAAGAGATAGTGAACAAACTACTCCAAGAGATGCAAAACATGGGCTTTGCTGAGTGTGTCAACATCCAAGATGAGACTTTTAAGATAACCTCTGCATTCCGTTATGCCGAGGAATTGGTTA
>ENA-OWLL01000139-OWLL01000139.1-metagenome-genome-assembly--contig:-NODE-139-length-19072-cov-10.090445_pt1 | contig 19072 bp, 20 predicted proteins | sample MGYA00245347_ERZ651098 | MGnify/ENA primary metagenome ERZ651098 (study PRJEB26857, sample SAMEA4031767) | metagenome | biome: human; feature: oral; material: saliva | place: Philippines | collected 2014...
ACTGATCACCGAGATGATGAAACTCTTGTCTGGGATTTTCTTACAGGGCGTTCTACAACAATTACCTGCCTTACGATGAGTATATGCAGCAGACAAAAGGTTTTTCGGCAAGCAAATATGATCCAAAGACGTGGGTCGACTTGATAGAACAGAGTGGGGCGCAATATACCGTTATCACCTCTAAGCATCATGACGGCTTTGCTCTGTGGGACACGAAGGCGGGTGATTTAAGTGCAAGGAAATGCTCTGCCGCCAAGCGTGACGTACTAACGCCGTTTGTCAATGAGGTGAAGAAACGTAATAATCTGCATTTGGGCATCTATTATTCGCTGCTTGACTGGAGCCACGAAGACTATCCCAACAAGACAAAGACATTCGCCCGTTATAATATAAAGGATGATTCCGCACGCTGGAAAAGGTTCTGTAAGTTCAATTTCTCGCAGTTAAAGGAACTCAACGACAATTACAAGCCCGACCTGTATTGGTTTGATGGCGATTGGGAGCAGACGGCAGAAGACTGGGACTCTAAAGGAATTATCAACCTTCTTCGTTCTTCCAATCCGCAATGTATTGTCAATTCGCGTATTCAGGGATATGGCGATTATGCCACGCCGGAGCAGGGTATACCGGTTGTTCGCCCTGAAAGTAAGTACTGGGAACTGTGCTACACAATGAACGACTCGTGGGGATATCAGCCTACGGACAGAAATTACAAGACACCACATCAGCTTGTGCGTACTTTCTGTGATTGTATGAGCAATGGTGGAAAAGAATTTTGTTTAAGATGGATAAGGAGATGTTTTGAAGCGTATAAGAGCAATGAAAAAGAAAAAGGTGGAGCCTAAAGCTTCACCTTTTTCTTCTTTCCTGTACTCTCATTGCTCATTCTGTCCAGTGCAGTAACTACAAAAACGTACTTTGTTTCACCATCTTTGTAATCGAGTTTCAGTCTGTTGTCATACGGAATACCAATGATTTTGGCTGGATTATCCGTATCTATATCTTCACCTTTTTCGAACTTATAGACTACATAACGGTGTGCTTCGTCATCCCAATGTTTTGCTTTTGGCGCTTTCCATGTGAGATAATACCCATCAGGTTCCCACTTTGCTTTAACCTTTTTAGGCTTTGATGGTGCCTTATCGTCAATGAATGGCATCAAAGGTTGCAGTGCTGGATAACGCCAATAGTCTGTTCTGAGTAGTGTTCCATAGTTTCCTGGATTGTCAACTACGGCCTTTGCGTACCAAAGAACAGTGCCACTGATGTTCGGAGACTGCTGATGTAGTCTGCGTTTGGCAGGAAGTTGGTGTGAATTAGGGTTCTGTAGATCAGCGTATTTCACTGTTCTCAACACATCTTCTCCTATGTAAAGCGGTCTGTTTGATGCACTTTTGTTCCACCAACCAATAAGTTCTTTATAGTCAGCTGCCCTGTTTCCAATCTCCCAATATAGCTGAGGTACACAGTAATCTACCCATCCGTTGTTCACCCACTTCAGTACATCAGCATAGAGATCATCGTAGTTCTGCAAGCCATTTGTCCTACTTCCGTTCCTTGGGTCACTCTTTTGGTTGCGATAAATGCCGAAAGGTGAAACGCCAAACTTCACCCATGGCTTCACTTTATGTATGGATTCTCCCAACTGTTTGATGAAAACATCAACGTTATCACGGCGCCAGTCTCTTATATTTGTGAACCCTCTGCCATACTGTTGGAACTCTTTTTGATCGGGAATGGCAAGTCCTGCGACGGGATAAGGATAGAAATAATCGTCTATATGTAGCCCATCTATGTCGTAACGGCTCACGATATCATTCACCACCTGGCAGATATAATCACGATTTTCGGGCAAACCGGGATTTAATATGTACTGTCCGTCATAAGAAAAGACACGCTCTGGATGTGTAACAGCAATATGATTAGATGCTAACTGATTGGTATTCTTCGTCTTAGCACGGTACGGATTGATCCATGCATGCAGCTCCATTCCACGTTTATGGCACTCATCTACCATCCATTGCAGTGGGTCCCAATAAGGTGAAGGGGCTACTCCTTGCCTACCAGTAAGGAACTTACTCCAAGGTTCCAGCTTACTTTGATAGAGTGCATCACACTCTGGTCGCACCTGAAAGATGATGGCATTGACCCCATCTTTCTGTAGTTCATCCAGCTGATAAGCCAGTGTGCGTTGCATTTCACGTGTTCCCATCCCTTGGAACTGTCCGTTTACACACTGAATCCACGCTCCTCTAAACTCACGTTTCCTTGGTTTGCTTTTGCCATTTGCCACATTGCTGACTCCTGTAAATAGTAATGTTACAAGCAAAAGTCTCAAGATGAAATGATAATGTCTCATGTACTTGGTCTGTATAACTTATTGTTTTTTCTCGTAATAATGTTCTTTTATTGGTCTTTTCCTGCCATTCGGCGGAACGTAAGACGATGAAAACGACGTTCAGCCTTCAATACTTGGCTCAGTTTGATGGCTGATATGACACGAAGCATGCGTGCATGGTAAGCCTTTTCGGTCTCTTTCAGTTGTATTTCTAATTGGTCTGCCCTTGTAATCAGCCCACGTGCCTGTGCTTCATTCGTTGGCTTAGTGTGATGAATGGCGCGCAACTGGTCGAAGCTTGTGCGTTGTTTCTCAAGCATTTCATCATAGATAGGGAACAGACGGGCTGCTTCCTGTGTAGAAAGTCTGGCTTCTCTCATGACGTATTGGTGCAGTTCGGTTATAAATCTCTTTGGGTCGAACTTCCCTTGTGCCATTGCTGAGGTTGTGCAAAGCACTGCTATCAGCATCAAGATGATCTTTTTATATTTCATATCTTTGATAATCAAGTGTTCTGAAGGGTGTTATTGGTCGGCAACATAGGCATACATATCGTCTTCATCCATCATTATATAATCTGCAGCTTCATCGAAACTGTCGGATGATGTGGCTTTACTGAGCGACTCCCCTACTCCTTTTTCCGGTGCGTCAGCTGCACTTTTCTGATTCGATGTATAATCAGCAAACGACCAGAAAGCAATTATGACAATACCGATCATGGCTGCTGCGATTGCCAACGGACGCACCCGACGAATGAGAACAAAGTGCGATTTCTTTGTTTTTAGCGTATTATCAGGAGTCTTGACAGGCTCTTCCACAGGGATATTAGCCATGATCTGCGATGACAAATCAGAGAAATAATGATCCGGAACAGTGAAAGGTCGCTTGTTTCCGTAGGTTGAATGTAATTGATGTTCTACTTCCATAAGAGCTATTCTTTGATATCTATTAGACCGAAAAGGTGCTTAAAGGTTTAAACAAAACGAAGGAATTTATTACTCATGTTGCTTAACATAGTCGGTAATCTTCTGCACTGCGATGTGATAAGAGGCTTTCAGTGCTCCCTCACTTGTTCCTAACACCTCACTCATCTCGGAATATTTCATCTCATCATAGTACCGAAGCGTGAATACTGTACGCTGAACTTCGGGCAGAGTGGCTATCGCTTCCTGCAGAATAGCCTGACTTCTGTCGCCGTCAAAGTACTCATCTGCAAGCAAACGATTGGCAACAGACAAGTCGGTATCAGCACTTGCGAGTGCCAATGTCTTCTTATGACGGAGGAAATCAAGTGCTTCGTTGATGGCAATACGGTAAAGCCACGTGGAGAATTTCGACTTTCCTTGGAAGGAATCCAAGCTTTTCCAAGCCTTGAGAAATGTGTTTTGCAAGACATCATCACTGTCATCATGTGACAGAACGATACTACGAATCTTCCAATACAGCGCTTTACTGTATTGGTCAACAATCATTGGAAATATCTTTTGTCGTCCTTCAGGACTCGCTGACAAGCGAATCACTTCCGACTCATCGAAGTGAGGCACGATAATGGATACTGTTTTTAGTGGTCAAGAGGCTGTACTCCTAACAAATAGAAATCTTACGAACAAGCTTGCCCACCTTAATAATATAGCATCCTCGTGGCATGCTGAGTGTGTAACGTTTGTCACTGCCATCCACTTTGACTGCCAATACGCGGACACCAGTCACGTTATAGACGAATAACATTTCGTTCTCTGCACCTGTAACATGCAGCACATTGCCCGTAACGGAGATGTTTATCGACTGGAAATCCTGGTCAATTAAGTCGACAGATGTGCTCGCCTGGATAGTAGTTGCACTGCCCAGCAGGAGGATTAACGTAAAAATAATATGCGTGAGTATCTTTTTCATCATAGACAATACTTTTAGATTGTTGCTACAAAGATAGTAATTTTTGGAGTACCTGCGGTTGATATGATACCTTTCCCTGCCCTATTTTAGCATTAATTAACCCGTTTCGTACAATTTAAAATAGTTTTTTCAAATAAAGGAATACATTATTATAATGTGTATACAAAAACATTTAGGAACGAAGACAGTACATGGGAGTGCAAGATAAGTGCACATTGGGGATGTGAAAGGGCGTCACCGGCATACTATACTCTGGAACAATTACGAGTGAAAGGAAGATGGGCTGAAGGGTATTAGTTGGTTACTCTATTACCGATAGGAAAGCATCTTCTGTAAAGTTTATTCACTATTGCAAAACAGAAGACGCCCTTTTGCATTGTAAAAGGGCATGTTTTGCACTTCAAAAGGGCATCTTTTACAACGCAAAAGGGCGTCTTTTACAACGCAAAAGGGCATCTTTTACAACGTGTTTTGTAATCATCAGATACTCTGTTAGTTACAGACTCGCTAACAGGACGTTTTCATTCAAAAAACAAAAGAATAGAGAAAGAAATATGTAAGACTATTTCATACACAGTAATAGCCCCTACTTGGAACGGTAATAAAAAACATCATACACTGCAATGGTTTCTACTTGTGGTTCTAATAGATTACACTGTTCGTTGCAATAGTCTGTATTGGGAATTCTAATAAAGTACAGAAAACAAAAAAGACCTTAGCACTTTGCTAAGGTCTTCTGCGGTGTGTACGAGACTCGAACTCGTGACCTCCTGCGTGACAGGCAGGCATTCTAACCAACTGAACTAACGCACCAAAGACTATGAATTTAGTACCTCATTCCCGTTTTGCGAGTGCAAAGATAGCAATAAAAAACTATTCCACCAAAATATATTTACTGTTTTTCAATAAAAAATTGCAAAACGATAGCATCATGATAGGAACCGTCACAGTATAGCCAATCGCGCAAAATGCTATCTCCTGCGAAGCCAAGGGATGTCAAACACTGATAGCACACCTTGTTCTCTACGTCTACAATGGCGTATATCTGACTCAGTTGCAGCATGTTGTGTGCATACGATATGAGCTTCGTGATCGCTGCATGGGCATATCCCCGTCTGCGAAACTTATCCATAATGATGATTCCAAGCTCTGCCCGATGATGTTTAGGGTCGAAGTTTACGAGGTCGATAACGCCTACCACTACCCCATTCTCATTCTCTATCATCAGTCGAACCTGCCCATCTACATAGATATCGTTCTTTGCATCAGCTATGTAATTATGCAAAGCGTAACGGCTGTAAGGTACGTTTGACGTACTGATATTCCACATGCTATTATCATTTTCCACGTGGTAGAGCACGTCAAGGTCCTCGGGTTCCATTGCCCTTAATGTCACTTCAGGCCTTTTGTCTTTATCCATTACCTTCTATTATTTCGTTTGTTGTGATGATAACATTCGGTTTTTTATGATAAAATCCTATGTGAATATTCGCCATAGGATGCGCTGAGAACCTGTCGAATATCTCTTGATAGTCGAACATTTCGGTATCAAAAACGATGCATATCTGCTTGTTTGCATCATCATTTTGCCCCACGATGTCAGCTTCTTTATGCCAAAGACTCTCCTTATCTCCTGTGTAATACTCAGCAGAAAGGCCTTTCTCCATTGCAATATGCCTACATTGAGCTGTCATTTCCTGCCCACCAATGAACACATAGTGGGGAAATGATGTTGTATAGAAGCTATTAAAGCCAAGATATTTGCGTATAGAATAACATAATGTACGCATTAATGAGCAAGAAGCTTTGATGAAAATAGCTGTTTTAATGGGTAATCTGAGTAGTAAACTCATCCCTCCATAGTGTTTACGGAAGAAGATAAACATTGCATCATAGAACACATGAACATATCGGAAGCTTGATTTCTGTGTGCTTTCTCCTTTGTAATGCAGGATTCGAGTGGGTAGATACCAGTTCTCATAGTTCCCTTTTAGCAGTCGATAGCTTAGGTCTATGTCCTCACCATACATGAAAAAATCCTCATCCAGTAGTCCTATACGGTCTAATGCTGCCTTACGAAGAAAGCAATATGCACCACTAATGACTTCAATCTGTCCCGGTTTATCCCATGATAGTCCCCCCATATAATAATGTGCAAGCCTCTTGCTGGTTGGGAAACGCTTGCAAAGTCCGGTCATTTTATAGAAAGCAGTCAATGGAGAGGGCAACCCTCGTCGGCTTTCTAAGGCTTTCTCACCACAGTCATTGAGCATCTGAACACCGTGACCACCCGCCTTTGGATGGCTATCCATGAAGGAAATGGAAGTCATGATGACGTCTTCTCCCACCACAGTATCGGGGTTTAGCAGGAGGACATACTCCCCTTTACACTGTTGAATGGCTAAGTTATTGGCGCGTGCAAAGCCCAAATTATGTGAACTGGCTATGAAATGTGTATCTGGGAAACGCTCCTTGAGATAGCCGACAGAGCCATCATGCGAGTGATTATCTACTACAAAAACCTCTGCATCAATGTCTTTTAAAGCTCTATACAGACTCTCAAGACATTGCTCAAGGTAGTATTTTACGTTATAACTGACAATGATAACACTTAATTTCATTCGCTTTGGTTCACTGATTTATTTCCTTTGGTTTCCTGATTTATCCACTTTTGCCCACTGATTTATAATCTTCGGTCTACAGATTCATCTTCTTAGGGTCATTGATTTATAACCTTTAGCCTGCAGGTTTATCTTCTTAGTACTACTAATTTATAACCTTTTGTCCACAGATTTATCCTCTTTGGTCTTCTGTTTCATCCACAGAATCATTTGCTTCATTGGTCAAATGGCATTCATGTTCACAACGTTTCTTTGTCGGAAAGACGAAGAATAAACTCAAAGCGAGTATGATTGCAAGGTAATAAAACCCCGCAACGACGCCGAAAGCATAATAAAAGAACACGTTAAGTACCATTGGTAGGCACAACATCATCATCCTTACGCTGCCCCAAAAGCATAACTGACGGTCTACATGGCTCTCATCAGCCTGCAGAGAGTCGGCTACATAGCGAATCTTAAAGAGGAAAAGTGCCAGCGGAATGGCGATAAGTGTTGTTAATTGCATGCAGAATTGCAACAGAACTAACAACTGACTGTTATCTTCAGTAGCCCAAAATCCGGGTAATAACAGCCCTGTTTCATAACTTCCAACGAGCAATAACGCCAGACAACAGGACGCTATGAGTTCCGTAAGGAGTATCTTTCTTGTTTTATCCATGAGTATTAAGCATCAAAAGGGGTACGGTTCAGAATACTTCTGCCCAACGTTACCTCGTCTGTATATTCCAATTCGTCACCAACAGATATACCTCTTGCTATCACAGAGAGTTTCACTTGCTTGTCTTTTAGCTTACGTGAGATATAGAAATTGGTGGTATCTCCTTCCATAGTACTGGCGAGTGCCAGGATAATCTCTTTCACTTCACCCTCCTCAACACGCTTAACAAGTGACTCAATCTCAAGATCATTCGGTCCAATTCCGTCCATTGGCGAGATGATCCCACCCAAAACGTGGTACAAACCATGGAACTGTTGTGTGTTTTCTATCGCCATTACGTCTTGAATATTCTCCACTACACACACCACAGAGGCGTCTCTGCGCGGATCAGAGCAGATGGAACAGACGTCAGTATCAGAGATATTGTGGCATACCTTACAGTATTTTACGTCATGTTTCACCCTCGTTATGGCATCAGCAAAGCTGTCTACATCCTCCGTTGATTGGCGAAGAAGATGCAGAACCAGGCGTAAAGCGGTCTTACGCCCTACGCCTGGCAACTGTGAAAACGACTCAACAGCTCGCTCTAAGAGCTGAGATGGATATTGTTGCATCTATGTTTTACGTGGTTACAAGTGAAGAAAGAGCTATCCTTTCTTTATCAATCATCAAAGAGATAAACACCAACACCAAGCTTAAAGCCTACTGTTGAATATCTAGAACTCTTGAAAGATTGATCGTAATAGATAGCTGGTTCAATCGTAACGGAGCGGTTTAGGAAGAAAGCATAGCCCACTTCAAGACCCGGCATCATGTCGTTGTAACTGTGATTGGCATGCAAAAACTTCACACCAGCACCAAGATACAAGCCATTCTGTGTGATGTAATATCTTCCACCAGCACCAACAGAGATGTGATCGGCTACAGCCTCTGAACCATTATGTACTGCGCTGACATTGCCAAGTACCATAAAATTATCCCAAGGGAAGAAACCTGCCTTTGCTTCCAAGCCGACATTAAAGCCGTCTTGAGCATTGTAATGCAGGTCAAGTCCTGTCAGAGAGGCGCCAATATAGCCTTTACCTTCTTGAAACTGAGCTGATGCACAAATGCTTACCATCATTGTTGCAACGAGCAACAGACACTTCTTAATCATAAATACTTTTCGTTAAGTGAATACTTTGATTGACAAATCACACCATTTAGGTTATGTCAATAAATCTTAGACAAAGGTAAACAGAATATTTGGATTAAAGAAATAAATGACTATCTTTGTAACTTATTTCAACGGATAATAGGATATTAAAAGATATGAAGAAATCGTTTTTTCTGGCACTTTGTTGTGTTTTCGTCTGTACAATACAAGCACAAACAATACTTAGCGACTACTTGACGCAGCCAATCCCTAAGCGCGAGACACGTGCTGTATGGCTTACTACATTGGCAAACTTGGACTGGCCGAAGACATATGCTACCTCTCCGGAAACCATTGAACAGCAGAAGAAGGAGCTGACGGATATCCTTGACAGTTATCAAAAGGCAAATATAAACACTGTTTTACTACAGGCACGTGTGCGAGCTGCCACTATTTACCCTTCAGACATCGAACCTTGGGATCGTTGTATCACTGGTGTGGAAGGTAAAGCACCAGGCTTTGGCTATGACCCGTTGGCTTTTGCCATTGCTGAATGCCATAAAAGGGGAATGGAACTACATGCATGGATTGCCACAATACCTGTCGGCGCAAAGAGTTCATTGGGTTGTCAGACTCTGACCAGGAAGGGTTTCCGTATCAGAAACTTCTCTACTGGTTCTTATCTCGACCCTTCTGACCCACGTGTTCCTGACTATCTGGCAAATATCTGTGCGGAGATCGTGAGGAAGTATGACGTTGACGGTATCAACTTAGACTATATCCGATATCCTGATGGATGGCCTCGTCCAACGTATCAGGACGGTGACACACCTGATGACAGACGCTATAATATCACACAGATTGTACGTGCCATACACGACCAAGTGAAGGCTTTGAAACCCTGGGTAAAGATGTCTTGTTCTCCAATCGGTAAGTATTCTGACCTCAGTAGGTACAGTTCGAAGAACTTCAATGCGCGTGACCGTGTTGCACAGGAGGCACAGGAGTGGTTGCGTACAGGACTGATGGACCAGCTTTATCCTATGCAGTACTTCCGTGGAGAGAACTATTACCCGTTCATTGCAGACTGGATGGAGAATAATTATGACCGGGAAATCGTCACAGGACTGGGTACTTACTTCCTTGATCCACGTGAGGGTAACTGGCGATTAGACGATATTACCCGACAGATGTATGTCAGTAGGGCTATCGGAATGGGGCATGCTCACTTCCGTTCATGGTTCCTTACTTCCAACAAACAGGGTATTTACGATTTTGAAAAGCAGTTTAATGCCACGCTTGCTCTGCCACAAGTGACGAAAGGAAGCCAACCTGTAGCTGCTCCGATGCCTGCTTCTGCTGCTTCATTCGTACAGCATCGGGATGATAACAGTGTGACAATTAGTTGGAAAGGGGCTTCACCTTATTATAATATATATGCAAGCAGGACGTATCCTGTAGACATTAAGAACCCTCACAACCTGCTTTTCGCTCGTTACAGTGGTACTTTCCTGCAGTTCAGAAATGCCAATCCTTCTCTTCATTACGCTGTTACGGCAATGAACAGATATGGTATGGAGAGTGCAGCTCTGCAAGAACAGAACGTACAAGCTGCTTCTTTGCCTTCTTCACTGTTGCAGAATGACGGTAATACACTGCTGTTACCTGCCAAAGCAAAGCTGGCTGACTTCGATCATTACGAACTGCTCGACGTGCAGGGAAGAGCCATACGCAGTGTCAATAGCCGACTTGTAAGACAGAATCAGCTTAATATTGCAGCACTTCCAGACGGTATGTATCAACTCAAAGGGTATACAAAGAAGAAGGCACAGCACGCTTTGGGCTACTTCCTTATCCGTAGATAGAGACTGTGTTGACGGTATTTCGGATGTAACGAAATAACCTTACAAAAAAGAGAAGGCTATGAACGCTGATTTGGAAGAAAACCGTTCAAAACCAGCTTTGTAACCCATAGAGAATCAAACAGTTACAAACAGGCTTCTAAAAGACGCCCTTTTGCCATGTAAAAGGGCGTCTTTTACATGGCAAAAGGGCATGTTTTACATTGCAAAAGGGCACCTTTTACACCTCAAAAGGGCGTCTTTTAAAAATCAATAGGGAAATGTTTTTACATTGAAGGGACTTTGACCGTTATGTGAAGGGTCAAACATTGACTTTATTATCCATAAAGAAAACAGTATTATCCCACTCCTTTTATTTGTTCTTCTTATAGCTGATGACAGCCCATACACCCATTGTCAGACCTATTACAGACAGTGCTAGGAGCTGATGACCAATACTGTTCAGACCGCCACCACGGATGAATACGGTTCGCATTGCATCTATAAAGTAACTCATCGGGTTGACGTATGTAGACAGATAAGCCACTGGTGGCATGGAACGTGTAGGCGTGAAGAGTCCTGAAAGCAGCATGAGTATCATCACGAAGAACCACATCACGAAGATAGCTTGCTGCATAGTGTCAGAGTAATTGGACACTATTAATCCAAAAGAAGAGAAGAATAGTGATAACAACATGGCTAACAGATAGATAAAAGCTACATTACCAACGGGCGTTATACCGTAAATGAGCCACGAAAGGAGTAGACATACCGTGATAACAAAGAAGGCTATGAGCCAATAAGGGATGAGTTTAGCCAGGATAAAAGTCCATTTGCTCACGGGAGTAACGTTGATTTGCTCAATAGTCCCAGCCTCTTTCTCCCCCACAATGTTCAGTGTTGGCAGATAACCGGTCAGCAACATCATCACAATAGCAAAGAGTGCAGGTATCATGAAGAGCTTGAAATTCAAGTGACGGTTGTACAGATAGAGTGTTGAAGCTTGCTTCTGCAGGGCTGCAACAGCAGGTTGAGCATGGGCAGTAACCACCTGTGAGAGATAGGTGGAGCCCAAAGCACCTTTCGTTCCATTGACAGCATTGGCTGCAATCAACACCTGTGGCACCCGTCCAAGCGTACGGTCACGACTATAATTCTGTGGGATAACCAGAATGATATCAGCCTTTGAGTGTTCAATATCCTCAAGTGCTGCCTGATAAGTGGGCTGCTGTCCGTGGAAAATAAAGTATCTGTTGGCTTCTATCTCATGTACCAATCGCTGTGACTCCGTTGACCTATCGTTGTCTACAACATCCACAACAATGTTCTTCACCTCCATGTTCATCACCCAAGGCATTACACACATCACCATGATTGGGAACATGATGATGAGGCGGGGAATGAACGAATTACGACGAATCTGTATGAATTCCTTCTGCAAAAGATATTTTAGTGTCATGCGTTTCTATTCTAATCGTTTCTTAAACATTGCCAGTGAGAGGGACAGCAGGACGATGAGCATGCCTGCAAGAATGAGTGTTTCGTTGAGTACCTGTTCAATGCCTACACCCATAATCATGAGCTTTCGCATGGCTATGATGTAGTAACGGGTGGGGATAACGGCTGACACATACTGCAGAATCTGTGGCATTGACTCCACCGGGAAGACCATTCCTGAGAGCATAATGATGGGCATGAGCAACACCATTGCCGACATCAGGAGTGCCACGAGTTGTGTCTTTGCAATATTGGAGATAAGCAATCCCAACGAGAGTGCAAGGAGAATATAGAGTGTTGAGATACCGAATATCCAGAACAAGGAGCCTTGTACGGGGACACCGAGTAGGAAAACGGACATCAGAAGGATGGTTATCAGGATGAGAAATGCCAGTACTAAGTAAGGAATCACCTTGGCAATGATGATCATCAGGGGGTGGGTTGGTGAGACAAGGAGCACCTCCATTGTTCCTTTTTCTTTCTCTCTGACAATGGAGATAGAGGTCATCATGGCACAGATAAGCATCAACAGCATGCCCATGATGGCTGGAACGAAGTTGTAAGTCGACTTCATCTGTGGGTTATAGAGCAGTTTCGTGTTGGTAACTCCGCCCTTTGGGTTCGTAATCACCGCATTGGCGTAGGTCGACCACTGCTGTGCCATGTTCGGATCGGCACCATCTACAATGAATTGCAAGCCCGTCCTGCGACTCGCAAAGTCGTTTGGAAAGACGATAGCCATGTCTGCTTGCTGGTTCTGGATAGCCTTTTCAGCCTCTGAAGGAGTGGCAACCACCTTGCTGATGGTGAAGTATTCTGATGCACCCAGGCGGTCAACAACCTCTTGTGTAGCGTAGTCGGCATTGCTCATGACGATGATGGTTCGCACATTTCGTACATCATTCGTGATGGCAAAGCCAAAGAGTAACATCATGGCAGTGGGCATACCGAAGAGCATTAGCATGGTACGCTTATCGCGGATGATGTGCTTTGCTTCCTTAATGACAAATGAAATAAACTGCTTCATTGTATGTTTGACGTTATGAACAGGTGTCTGCAAGAGACAGTCTGCTCATCTTTTTTATTACATTATCTATACTTTTCAGTCGGAACTACGCACTGCCTGGCGTGCCAGATAGGTGAAGACGTGGTCCATATCGGGCTGCTTCAGCTTGCGTTTCAGCTCATCAGGCGTTCCCAAAGCTTTTATTTTACCATCCACCATGATGGATATTCGGTCACAATACTCCGCTTCGTCCATGTAATGAGTGGTGACAAAAACCGTTATTCCACGCTCTGCAGCATCGTAAATCAGTTCCCAGAACTGTCGGCGAGTGGCTGGATCAACACCTCCAGTAGGCTCATCGAGGAACACAATGCCTGGGTTATGGAAGATACTTACAGAGAAAGCCAGCTTCTGTTTCCATCCTAATGGCAGCTCATAAACCAAGCTGTTGCGGTGTTCAGAGAACTTCAGACGCTGCAGAAGGTCGTCGGTCTTGTTCCGAATGTCATCATCCTGCATGCCATAAATGCCTGCAAAGAGGCGTATATTCTCTGCTACTGTGAGGTCTTCGTACAAGGAAAACTTCTGACTCATGTATCCAATGTGCTGCTTTATCTGCTCATATTGGGTGCGAATGTCGAACCCTACCACCCTTCCCGTCCCACTTGTGGGTTGGTTAAGACCCGTAAGCATGTGCATAGCAGTGGTCTTTCCGGCTCCGTTAGCACCGAGAAAGCCGAATATTTCACCCTTCTTTACCGTGAAAGAGATGTCGTCTACAGCATGAAAACTGCCGAAAGCTTTGACCAGATGTTCCACTTCGATGACGTTTTCAGCCTCTTTTTCCGTGTCATCTCTCTGCTTATGCTCTATAGGTGGTGGATTAAAGACATCCTTAAAGGTGTCCAGAATAGTGTCGGGAGTACCTATTCCCCTCAAGATACCATCTGAAAGGAAGCCCACACGTTCGCATTTCCGCACCTCATCGATATAGGGTGTTGAGGCTATAATGGTGATGTTACGCTCCTTCAAGTGGGCTAATATCTCCCAAAACTCCTTACGACTGACGGGGTCGACACCTGTTGTTGGTTCGTCAAGGAACAACACTTGAGGCTTATGAACAAGTGCACAACAGAGTGCGAGCTTCTGTTTCATTCCGCCAGAGAGTGCTCCTGCCCTTCTGGTTTTGAACCTTTCAATCTGTGAATAGATGGCTTTGATGGAGTCATAGTTCTCCTCTACGGTCGTATTAAACAGTGTTGCGAAGAACTTAAGATTCTCTTCTACCGTCAGATCTTGGTAAAGTGAGAACCTACCAGGCATGTATCCAACACGCTTGCGCACCTCTTTCATACCGTTCACCACGTCATATCCGCACACGGAAGCACTACCTTCATTGGGCAGAAGCAGCGAACAGAGGATGCGATACATCGACGTTTTCCCTGCACCATCAGGTCCGATGAGTCCGAAAATCTCACCTTCCTCAACGGAGAAGCTGACATTCTGCAAGGCTTTTACCTTACCATAGTGTTTCGATATGTTGTTTACCTCTATTGCATTCATCGTCATGTGCACCGTTTAGAACTTTACTTCACCGTACATTCCAATCTTGATATAACCGTCATTGATGAACTTTACCTTGATGGCATAGACCAGATCGGCGCGTTCATCATCGGTAACAATGGTCTTAGGGGTGAACTCTGACTGGCTTGATATCCATGTTATGACACCCGAATAACGCTTTTTCTCACCCTTACCATAGTCTGCCATGACCGTAACATGCTGTCCTATCCTGACGTTTTTCAGCTGTTCGGAGGTGACATATGCCCTTATAAACATCGTTTTTGTGTCTGCAATCTTGAACAAAGGCTTGCCAATCGCTACGAATTCTCCCTGCTCTGCATACTTCTCCAGCACTGTTCCAGTGATCGGACTCTTCACAAACGTGTGTGAAATCTGGTCATCTATCTGTGCTTGTTGGCTCCGAACACCAGCCTGTTGGGCGTTTATTCCAGCCTGTTGGGAGCTGATACCCTCTATCTGAGCAGCTATTCCTTTGTTCTGATCAGCCAATGCTGCGTTCTGACTGGCTATCTGTTCTTCTGTAGCAGTAAGTTGTTTGCGTAGCACTTCTATCTGATATTCAATGTCATCTACCTGCTTTCGGGGTACAGCACCATCACTTAACAGCTCTGAAAAACGCTGATGTTCACGCTGAAGGTTGACTATTTGCTGGCGAAGGGCAGCCACTTGCTTCCGTAAGTCAAGCTGTTTGCTTTCCGTTGCCTGCTTGTTTGCGTTTAATTGACGCTTGTTTGCATCCAACTGACCGTGCGTTGCTGCCAGTTGTTCATTGCTTGTAGAGAGCTGTTCACGCTTGAGTACCAACTGACGGGAGTCTATCTGTCCCACGGAAAGCCCACCTTTGAGCACTTGTCCTTCGCTGACATTAAAGTGAAGAAGCTGCCCTGACGACTCTGCCGACACTGTTACCTCCGTTGCTTCGAACGTTCCTGTAGCGTCATAGTCCTTCTTATCGCCCCCACAGGATGCCATTATAAGGGCAAAACCAGCCAATAAAACTATCTTTTTCATATCTGTTGCTTGTTGTTTTTATTCGTTATTGGTGTATTTAAGATTGTACATCTCCTTGAGCATGTCTATCTCATGGATGGCTTGTTGCGCCTTTGCAGCATTCTCGTTGTTGATTTCTCTGAGCAAACTATTGACATCAATGATGCCATGTGCCAACTTTGACTCTGCAGCCTTGCGTACATTGGTGCGTAAAGTGATGATTTCTTCGTCTGCTTGTACCATCTTCTGATACCGGTCAACGTCCTCTGTGTGTTGTATCTCGTCTAATCTGCTGTTGAAAAGGAATACTTCACGGGCGTTCTCTGCCATCTTTCGTTCCATATTCAGCCGTTCTCTGTCATTCTTATGGGTATAGAATGCAGACAAATCCCATGACATTTTGATGCCTACAATGCCATTAAGTGTCCACTTACGGTCCATCATGTCTTCGAAGATATTGTATCCCGGATAGCCGTAATAGCCCTGTGCAAAGAGTCCTAACTTCGGCATTAACCGTGCGTTTAATGCCTTTTCCTTTGCTTCAACAAGCTTTATCTGACTGTCGAACATGCTTAGTTCGGGACGATTGTTGGTCGTTGTGCTTACTTCAACAGGCTTTGGCTTCTGCAAATGGTTCACTTCCATACCACAGAACACACTCAACAGACGTTGTAACATCTGTTGTTGGGCTTTCAAACTACTGTTCTGCTGCTCTGCACCAAGGCGTTCTGCCATGACATTTTCATAGTCGCTTGTGGCTGCCGTCCCCCCTTTCACCATGGCAGCGAGCTTCTTTTCGCTTGAAAGCAACAGTGCTTTGACATCGTCATTGAGCCGAATCTGCTCGTTGAGGAGCAACAATGAGAAGTACATCTCATTGACACGCTGCCGCAGTTGATACTGATTTACGTCGTTCTGAACCTCCTGCAGCTTGCCTTCTTGGCGTGCGATACGTTTCTGACTACTGATAACTCCACCGTCATAGAGCGTTTGTTGAACGTCAATGCCCACTTTGTACTGATCTTTCTTCAGTCCTTTCATGTCCAATCCCATGCGTTGATAAACGCTTTTTATGCTCTCTGGCCATGCAGCAACGGCATTCTGATAGGTGGCTTGTGCTGAAGCCGTTATCCGAGGCAGCCATTCTTTCTGCAAATTGCTAACCGTCAGCTCCGTAGTTCGCCCTATAAGGTCGTACCGTTTGATAACTGGATAGTTCTTTTCTGCAGCCTGTTGACACTCCTCCAGCGTCTGTGCATGGGCAGAAACAGCAAGGATTATAATGATAAATGTCAGGATTCTTTTTCCCATCTTTTATATATTAATGACTGATATGTATCTGTTTCTTTTGTGCAAAGTTAATGTTATAATTATGTTATGTGCTTATCCGATACACAGAACGAATTGTCTTATTGTACGATTCTCGTAAAAATGAACTTGAAATATAAGAGAATAATGTTATATTTGCAATCGAATCATACAAAAAGGAAAGCCAATGGACAAGGTGAAGACAATCAATCTGCTGTCATTAGACCGTCTGAATCTGGAGGAACAAGCATCAAAGCAGGATTACTTCCGCATGAGTGATGACGCTATTGTCATTATTAATGGCGATATTCATAAGGCTCAGCTCTTCAATAAAGAGGAGATTTATCAGTTAATGGAGCCTCGTTTCCTTCTGGCGATGCAGGGTTGGGGCGATGTTTGCATCAATCTGCAGAACTATCACATAGAGAAAGGAAACATAATCATCACTGGTCCCGACACAATCATTGAGGTAAATGAAATTTCTGACGATGCTCGGATAGCTGGAATAGTGTTCCGTGAGAGCATTGAAGTACCAGAAGAGATTGTACTGAAGACTTCTCCGACAGAAAGTGCATGGGTACTTCGACTGATATACCTGCTCTGGGATGTCATCCAACTTAAGCCTTATCGCTGTAAAACAGTGCAGAACCTTCTGCAGACTGTGATCTCTGGCGTTCAGGAGATAAAGGGTGCGGAGGACGATACCATCCAAAGTGGAGGACTGACACGTGCCGAAGAGCTTTTTATTCGGTTCAAACGACTCGTTCATCAGCACTGTAAGGCGCAACGGTCTATACCTTTCTATGCTGGCGAACTCCATGTCACGCCACATCATCTGTCGGCATTGATTAAGAAAATAAGCAACCAGAGTGTGATGTATTGGATCAATCGGGCTACGATTCAGGAAGCAAAAATCCTGCTGAAGACCAACGAACTGATGGCGTATGAGGTGGCTGACCGACTCAATTTCCCCACTGCTTCTGCCTTCTCTAAGTTCTTTAAGCGTGAGACGGGTATTACTCCGCGCATGTATCAAGAACATTTAAGAAATGATTAAGACATGGTTTATTAAACAACTGATATACAGTCATTAATCCATTTACATAAAAGTATTAGATATATAAGCTAATAATACTAAATAAAGCATCCCGAAGTGGCTATTAATACATTCTTTTTTGAATCCACAAGGGTCTTCTGCTGTTTGATAATGGCAGTGAAACGATAGACGATTTGCTCCTCCCTTTTGCTAAGAAAGACTATTCTTTCAGCAATACATCTTGCTTGTTGCCGCTTTATTTTTTCCTCTTTTTATCTTTCAAATTGCGTTCTTAGCGTTTTATTCTTTGGACGTTTTACCTTTCAAAGTACGTTTTTAGCGTTTAATCCTTTGAGCCTTTTTTCCTTTCAAATCATTGAACTTTGAAGATTAAATTCTATCTTTTCATTCTCTTATTTTTTAAATATTAAACCGTTGGCTCGACTCCTTTAGCTCTCTAATTACTATAACTCCTAATAAGCAATGCCGTGTTCCTTCATACGCATTCGTCCCATTACCTGCTTCATCTCTCGCTTTTCATTGGTCGTTATACGTATATAATAACTTTCTCCACACGCTATTTCGCCATGAACATTCGCCCCATTACCAGCTTCATCCATCGCCTTTCATTAGTCCTTATACTTAATAATAAGTTCTCCATACGCTATTTCATCATGCACATTCGCCCCATTACCAGCTTCATCCATCACTTTTCATTGGTCTTTATACGTATATAATAACTTCTCCACACCGTATTTCGTTATGTACCTTCACCCCGTTACCAGCTTCATCCATCGCTTTTCATTAGTCCTTATACTTAATAATAAGTTTCTCCATACGCTATTTCGCCATGAACATTCGCCCCGTTGACCCATTCACCAGTTGTCTTTCTCCGTCTTTAGAATAATATAATAAGTTTCGCCACATCGTATTCCGTCATGCACATTCGCCCTGTTACCTGCTTCATCAGTCGCTTTTCATTAGTCATTATACTTATATAATATTTTTCCCCACACGGTATTTCGTCATTCACATTCGCCCCGTTGGCGGTATTTGGGAGGGCTTTTTAACAAACTATTACCCCACTTTTATCTGCACATCCCCTCCTTTGGCTTCCTAAGGTAAAATCCAAAGATTTTCCAAGAAAAGTTTATATTCCACTGTA
>ENA-OWLL01000151-OWLL01000151.1-metagenome-genome-assembly--contig:-NODE-151-length-18403-cov-5.989917_pt1 | contig 18403 bp, 25 predicted proteins | sample MGYA00245347_ERZ651098 | MGnify/ENA primary metagenome ERZ651098 (study PRJEB26857, sample SAMEA4031767) | metagenome | biome: human; feature: oral; material: saliva | place: Philippines | collected 2014...
CGCAGTTAGCCGACAACCTGGAAGATGCTAGAGAAGCAATGAGTATCCTTGCTGAAGAAGGTCTTTTGGAATTGCCAGCAGATGCTAAGGCTGATTTTTTGAAAAATGCCTTGGACGAAAACGCGACTGAAATCCTGCGTAAGGCTTTGAAAGAAGATATCTACACTTTTAGCCATGTGCCGAACCTAACGGACGAAAACTTCGCAGGCAATAGCTCGGGCGTAGCCATGGAATTCAAGCTACTAGGTCTTGAAATGATAACTAAGACGAAAGAAGCGAACTACAAGCGAGGTCTCAGACAACGGATTGCTATCTTCGCTCATTATCTGGGTATGCAGCAGATTGCGCTTGAAGCACATTCAATCGTGCCACAATTCAGTCGTGGATTGCCTAAGAACTTGCTTGAATTGTCACAGATTATCAATAATCTTGAAGGCAAGGTATCACTTCGTCAGCTTATTTCTCTCTTGCCATTCGTTGAAGATCCTGACGCTGAGTTAGAAGAACTCGAGGAAGAGAAAGAAAAAAATATGGAACGTGTGCCATTTTTCAACCAGGCTAACACGAAGCCAGACGAAGAGGTGACAGATGAAGAACGAGGAGTATTGGGCGGAGAGGAAGGCTAATCTCATCTATGAGCAGATGGACAAGGCTGAGAAACAAGCGGATAAGTTCGACGAGATTTACAAGCAATCTAAAGCATATTTAGACAAGCAAATCAACAAAGTCTTTGACAAATTCCAACGCGATTATGGGTTGAGCGAGCGTGATGCTAGACAGGTCTTAAAGAACATGAAAGACCAGAAGGATCTAAACGAACTTCGTAAGGTTCTTGAAGCGAGACCGGACGACCCGAATATCCAACGTTTACTTGCTGACTTAGATAGTCCAGCTTATGCCTATCGCATGAAGCGTTTGGAGCGATTGAACGACGATTTAGACCGCATGCGTGAGTCAATTTATCGTTCCGAGAAATCAGGCTCAGATGCCTTTTATAGCGATCTGATGAAGGATAGCTACTACAAGGCTACTTTTGACTTGCAGCGGCAGGCAGGTCTTGCTTATAGTTTCTCTAGTCTCCCTGAAACTGAAATCAAGCGTCTACAAGATTTAAAATGGACAGGAGAGGCTTATTCGGACAGAATATGGTCGAATACTGGGGCGCTCGCTTCAAGTGTGAAAGACGAGCTTTTAGTGAGTCTCATGACGGGTCGAAGTGTCAAGGATACTTCTCAAGCAATCGCAGAACGATTTGATGTTGGTCAAAATAATGCTAGGCGCTTGGTTCGTACAGAATCAGCCTTTTTTCATAACCAGATGGAACTGCTCAGCTATGAAGATGCTGAGATTACAAAGTATCGCTTCATAGCAGTGTTGGATAAGCGCACGTCGCACATTTGCCAAGAACATGATAACAAGGTCTATGATACGGACAAGGCTGTTCCTGGTGTCAACTATCCACCTCTACATCCGTGGTGCAGGTCTACGACTATCGCATACGACGAGAACGCAGATTACAGCAAGCTTGAACGTAGGGCAAGGAATCCTGAAACCGGTAAAGTTGAGTACGTGCCTGCTGATATTAGTTATGACGAATGGTATAGCAAGTATGTGGATGAAAAAGGTAATTCTGTAAAACGCGTTAAGAAAACCAACGTACTTGATTTGTCTAAGGATATGCAAAAAACATTGTATGATTATACAGATGGTGAATATCAAAAGATTTGTGACTACTCGCAATATATCACAGATGAAAAACAATTCAAACCGACTTATTTGTGGGATATGAACGGCGAAGGCCAATTACACACAATAACAGACAAAACAAAAGCTGACGTCAAAGCAATACATGATTTAATCGATAAACAACCTCTTGAAAGAGACAAGCTGATTCGATTTGAAAAATTGCGCTCAGGTGATTATTCAGATTACCAGGTTGGAGATACCCTCAACTTTGGTATTCGGTCAGCTACTCGTGATAAAGAGTTTATTGAAAAGCTAGAACAAGATAGAGTTGTTGGCTTTGAGACGAAGAAGAGAGGTTTGAATTCAAGAAAGAATGTTAAATTTATTTTTAATTCAAGCAAGTCTTTGGACGTCTCGAATATATCTGAGTATCCCGACCAACTAGAAGAACTTATACAAGGTTCTTACAAGATTGTTGATGCCAAATTTGTAGAGGGTAAAAACGAGGGCTGGGAATACATTGATATGCCTATGACTCAGTACGTTGAAGAGAACAATCTCAAAACGGAAATCAGAACCAGCAAAAAAGGTAATAAAAACATAGTTATTCACATGCCGACAGGAAAAGAACGACTGTATCCAATTGAAAAATGGGAAGCAGGAACAGTCCGTTATACAGAGGAATTTTATAATTTTGAGGAAAAAATGGAGAGATTGGAGGTGTATTTAGAATATGTCAATGTCAAAAAAAGAAGCTGAAAACCTTTTTGAAAGAATGACAAAACAAGCCAATAATAAACCGAAACAAAGAAAGGAGCAATGATGGGAAACACGATTGATTTTTCAGAGAAAAAGTCTAGTCTGGAACGTGGTGCTTCCGTGAAAGAAATTTTGGAAGAAAATCTTGAGGCTAGTCATAACTATACTTCGGTATTAGTAGTTTCTTTGGATAAAGATGGTGAGATAAATCTCGGCTATAGCTGGGATAGTAGTTTGCAGGCATTGGGAATGCTTGAGGTTGCTAAAAACTATATTTTGAACGTAATCAATTAAATCATCCCAGCGATAGGGTTATTATGAGGTACGATTGAAAGGATTGAAAATGGATACAGCAAAAATTGGGATAACTAACGTAGAATTTTCAGGATCAGGCAAAGATAGTTCAGCGACATTGGAATTAGGGTTAAATATTTATGGGACGGATACGTTCAGCGTGATTGAGTTACTACCTAAAATATTAACCGACATTTCTTCATTATCGTATGAAGTTGATTGAGTATAACTCAGAAAGGAGTAAAACATGTATATTTGGGATTGGGTATCAATCGCTTTTGGGTGGTTGGTATTCTTAGTTCAACCATGTGGAATTGTTTAAAAATCCTAGAACAACGTGCAAAAATTGAAGAAATTAAACTATAAAATCTAACCGTATGGAATCCCGTACGGTTTTTTGATTGTCCGAGCATTGAAGACGTAAAAAGCCATGGAATTATACAGTCGGGGACGACTTAAAAAATAGGAGGTTCGTAATGAACGAAGAAACACAAACAGTCGAAACGGTTGAAGAACAAAAGGTACCTGCAGAACCTGCACAACAACCGCAAGACGAGAAGAAGTACACGGACGCAGACGTCGATGCTATCATCGATAAGAAATTTGCCAAGTGGAAATCAGAGCAAGAAGCCAAGGAAAACGAAGCTAAGAAACTTGCCAAGATGAACGCTGACGAGAAACAGAAATATCAGTTGGATCAGCGTGAGCAAGAATTGGCTGATCGCGAAAAGGCTATTGCTCGCAAGGAATTGACCGCTGAAGCTAAAGCAATGTTAAGTGAACGTGGCTTACCAGTCGAATTAGTAGCTGTGGTTGATTTATCAAACGCTGAAGCCGTGACTGAATCAGTCGCAAGTATTCAGAAAACGTGGGAGGATGCAGTCCAGAAAGGTGTATCTGACCGCATGAAAGGTAGCGCACCTATTAAGACTGCGCCAACAAATCAGCAAGAAGTTGTAGAAAAATGGAAAAAAGACTTTTTGCACTAAAAATAAAAAATGAGGTAAAAATAAATGGCATTTGAAGCATTAAACACAGCAGAATCACGCAAGCGACACCTTGGAATTATCGAGGATGTCCTTGCGGTTAATTCATACGCAACACCGCTCTTAACACCAAGTGAAGCAGTAACTCTAAACGGTCGCTCTTTCACAGTCGCAACTGGTGACACAACTGAGTTGAAAGACTACAAACGTAATCAAGTGAATGAATTTGACAACGTTGAAACTGAAGAAAAGGTATACACCCTTGAAGAAGAAAAATATTGGGGCCGTTTCGTTGACCAATTGGACGAACGTGACTCAAACGGTCAAGTAAATATTGAGTATGTGATTGCTCGTCAAGCCGCTAAAGTAGTCGCTCCATATCTTGATGAACTACGTTTTGGTGCAGCGCTTGGAAACGTGAGCGATAACGTGGTTATGGGCAAAGATAAAGGCGCAAACAACGCTTACAATGCGGTTCTTGATGTTTCTGAGAAATTGGATGAACTTGGAATCACTAAAGAACGTTTGCTCTTTGTCACTCCAAGCTTCTACAAGGCTATCAAATCTGAAATCGTGCGCTTGCCACAAGGAGACGCAGACAAGAAAGTTCTTGGTAAAGGATATGTCGGTGAATTGGATGACTACACAGTCTACAAAGTACCTTCTAAATTCTTGCCAAATGTAAACGCCCTTGCTGCTGCCCCTGGTGTCGTTACATCACCAATTCAAATCGATAACACCAAATACAATGACAATGTACCTGGTCGCTTTGGTGAATTGGTGGAACAATTGCTCTACACTGGAGCGTATGTGCTTGAACACTTCCAAAAATACATCATCACAATTGCAGATACTAAGCCTGCCGCTAAAAAATCAGCACAAGGCAAGACAGTGAACCGTGCTAAAGCGTGGAAGACTGGAACAACATACAAAGAAGGCGACACAGTAACGCATGAGGACAAGGTCTACGTTGCTATCAAAGAAATTTCAAGTTCTACGGATGCACCAGACTCTGACTCAGCTAACTGGAAAGTCAAGAAATAAGGTCTGACCTATGAAAGTCAGAGTTAAGCAAGCCTTCAATGACTGGCAAACACAAGTGGTTCGACAAGAGAACGAAATCTTTGAGATGACAGACGAGCGTTTTAACGAATTGTCACACAATCTCAAGATCGAGTTCTCGGTTGATATCGCAGACGTTGTCGAGATCATTGACGAAACCGAAACCCAAGGAGACGAGACGACTCCTTACGATTAGGAGGTCTTATGGAACTTGAAAAATTAAAAACATTGACGGGCGAGAGCGACGAAACAGTCCTCTCGCCCTTCCTTTTAAGGGCTGAAAATATCATTTTATCTGAGACGAACCGAGAAAAGCTGACGCCAGCGCTAAAAAGACTACTACCTGAACTTGTAATTGAGCTCTACAATCGCACAGGAAGCGAAGGAGAGCAATCTAGGAGCGAGGGTGGTATATCTGTCACCTATGGAGAGTCTGGCTTGTCTACGGGCCTTTTACAGCGTATTCGGATGCATCGGTTAGCGAGGGTGGCAGGTCATGTTTTTGAAAAAGAATAGACTGAAACCATATCCTATGAAGCGGTTCAAGAAAATCGTGACAAATGAGGGAATCGCTAAGGAGGGATATGCGGACGAGGTTGAGGAAGTACGACTTGAATTGTGGCCAGCGACTAGCAAACTGCAATCTGAGATTTACGGTGACCGTATCAACGATATCCTGAATGCAAATGCGAGCAAGGATGCAGATATCAATGTCAAAGACGGTGTCTGTATCGATAGCAAGTCAGAGGTCACACATCGGGTTATCTCAAAGAAAGTATACAGTCATCATCAAGTATTGGAGTTGGAACGTGTCAGGTTTAATCGGAGCAGATAGCTTAATCGCTAAATGCCGTAAGTTATACGGTGCAAAGAGCAACGAGATAGTGGGACAAGCAGTCTTGCATGCTGCTAAAACAGTTGTACAAGCTGAAGCGAAACTTAGAGCGCCAGCGAATGAGGGTGAATTGAGAAATAGCATCAGGGTTAGACTGAAAATAAACGGCAACAAGATATCGAGCGAAGTCTTTACAAACTCAGAGCATGGCTCCTATGTCGAACTTGGAACGGGTCCGAAAGGGCAAGAGAATCATTCTGGTATATCTCCAGAAGTAAGCGTGTCTTATCGGTCTAGTCCTTGGTATGTGCACGAAGACCAAATCAATGTAGGGCCTTACCACTTCGCAAAAAGAGGTGAGTTCTATAAGATGTATGGCCAGCCTGCGCAACCTTACTTGTATCCAGCTTTGAGAGATAACCATGACCGTGTGTCAAGCAATATTTCAAAATACGTTAGCAGAAAGATAAGAGAACAGATAAAATGATTAATATTAAACCCTTAATTTATAAAGAATTGCAAAATGTCGCAGATAATGTGACTGATACTTATCCAGACGACTGGGAGAACGTTCCAGTCGTCATTTTTTTGGAAGAACAAAATAAACCTGGTGAATGGTTCGATGACCAAGAGAAGAAATCGCATATCCGCTACAAGGTGGATATCTTTGACAAAGATAGCACCAGCGATTTAGCAGTCAAAATCAATGAAATCTTCGCATCTTTAGGATTGCGAAGAACGGACTGTCAGGACATACCTGATCCGTCGCATTTGCGTCACAAGCTGATGCGATTCGAGGGAATCGTTGACCTAAATTCACAATTGGTTTATCAATACAGAATGGAGAACTAAAACATGTTAGCAAATGGAATTACGCTTTCTTACGGAAAAGCTAAAGGAACTTATACCAAGCTTGCGGGACTGAAAGAAGTCCCAGAGTTTGGTATTGAACCTGAAAAGGTTGAGAATACAACCCTTGAGGACAAGGTTAAGAAATACGAATTTGGTATTGGTGACGCTGGGGAACTTGAGTACAAGTTCTCTTATGACAACACAACTGCCACTTCACCTTACCGTGTCTTGCGCAAGGCAGCAGAGGATAAGGAGAAACTCTACTTTGAACAAACCTACCCAGACAATACCAAGGTCACATTTGAAGGTCAAGTGTCCGTTAAATTGGGCGGTGGCGGAGTGAACTCCGTTATCGAATTCACACTCAAGATTGCATTGCAGTCTGAATTGACATTCGTTGATGGAATTGGAGGTTAATAGATGGCTTTACCATACGCAATTTGGAAGGTCAGTGAGGACAAGGAGTTAAAGCTCCGCCTCACATCTTCGCAAGGAATGAATGTTGAAGAAAAAATCGGAGCGAACTTGCTCAAGATGTTCATGCCCGCTGAAGGTGAAGCTTTTGCTTTGCCACCTCTAAAAGTCATGTTGCTGTTGACCCATGGAGCACTTCAAAAGTTTGAGCATGGACTCTCATTTGAAGATGTATCTGACCTATACGACGATTATGTTGATAACGGTGGGGATCAGGCAGCATTCATGGCAGATGTTATCTTGCCGATGCTTCAAGTTTCGGGTTTTATGCCACGGGAGAAGGAAGGCAAGAAGAAAACTCCCAAGAAATCCAAAGCGAAAATGGAAGTAGTCGAGTAGAATCGACTGCTATATTGTCAGTAAAAGAAATGGTTGAGGGGCTATATCCGATGTTTTTGGACATTGGGGGGAAGCCCCTCGATTTTTGGGATTTAACGGTGCTTGAAATCAGAGAAATGATTGAAAGCTATAATCGTGTCCATATCCAAAAACAAAAAGAAAAAATCATTGAATCTTACAGACTTTCGCAGATGATAGCAAATAACGTATCCTTGTTACTTTCAAAAGATGCTAAACCGCTCGAAGTATGGGATTATGCTCCTGAACTTTTCGAGAAAGAGCGAGAGCAGGTCGAACAAGCAAGATTGGCTCAAGAGTTGAAATTGCACCAGGAACGCATGCGGATGTTTGCTGAAAGTCATAATCGAAAATTTAAAATGAAAGGAGAATAGATGGGAGTTACACTTGATGAGCTCAAGGTTATGATTGATGCTGAAATCGCACCTTTCAAGAACAAGATGAAAGAAGTCGAGAATAAGGTCAAAGATGCCTCTAACAAAGTACAAAACTCGACCAACAAAATCAAGGCACAGTCTGGCTCAATGATGGGTGTATTTGGTAAACTTGCCAAATTCGCTGGCTTTGCTTACCTTGGTAAGAAAATGCTTGATGTCGGTATGTACTCTACACAGATGGCTCTTGAAGTCACAGCGTCGATTAACCAAATCAAGCGCCAAATGGGCGAGAGCTCGCAGACATTCTTAAAATGGGTCAATGACAACGCAAACGCTATGAATATGGGCGTTGGCGAAGCGACGAAATATGGGGCGGTGTATTCAAACCTATTTTCTGGCTTTATCAAAGATTCAAATAAACTGAGCGAGTACACTGCTAAGATGCTTCAGACATCGGCAGTAATCGCAGAGGGTTCAGGTCGTAGCATTACAGACGTCATGGAGCGTATTCGTTCAGGTTTGCTAGGGAACACAGAAGCGATAGACTTTTGTCGCACCGCTTAGAAATAGGCGGATTAAGAACTTACCAAAATCGGTAGAACTCTAAATTTTAATTTACAACTTCGGTATAAATGTGATATAATATACTTAATTAAGAAGAGGTGATATTATGGGCATTATATACGAAATTAAATGTACCAAAACAGGACGAAGTTATTTTGGCCAATCTAAGAATATAAAAAGACGATTCGATGACCACAAATATAAACTTCGTCATAATCAGCATTATTCAAAAGAAATGCAAGAAGATTTTAATTCGTTCGGTGAAGAAGAATTTCAATTTTCTATTTTAGAAGAAGTATCTGATAATATCTTAGACGAAAGGGAAAGTTATTGGATATCATCATCTGACAATGTATACAATATTGAGGGTGGAGGAGTTAAAACAAAGCGAATTGCTGAAAGCACTAAAGAGAAATTAAGTGTTAAAGCTAAATCGAGGTATAAAACTCACGCAAAATATTTTAACAATCCAACCGCTATAAAAAAACGGTCAATATCAAATACAGGTAAAAAACGAGATGATGATTTTAGAAAGAAAATGAGCGATATCGCCAAAAAAAGAATAGGTCCTAAAAACTCATTTTTTGGTAAAAAGCACTCTGAAGAAACAAAACGAAAAATCAGTGAAGCTAATAAAGGGAAGTATGATGGTGGTAAGCCTAAAATTCCTATCGTAGCTATTCATCTTGAAACTGGAGAAACAAGGGAGTACGCATCAAAAAGCGATGCTTCAAAAGATATTTTTCCAGCTAGGTCTTTTATTGACAGAGTTTTGAATGGTGAAAAGAAGCATTATAAAGGGTACACTTTTAAAGAATTAAAACATGACGATACCGAGGTAAACTAAGCAATTAAAAAGGCTTAGTCACCGTAGAGCATAGGGATTGAACCTGTGCTTTTTGTTTGGTCAAAAAGTATAGAATAAAATATCCCCACGAGTGGTAAGTACCTAAACAATTCGGTTGTAGGTGAAAATATATGCCGAACTTACAAGAAATTGTAAGAAGTATGGATAAAAAGCCATGCGATAACATTATTGAGAAGACCTAGGAATCAACGTCAACGTGGCCATGATTCAATCGACGGAAGCATTCAAGCGTTTTGCAAACGGTCAAAGTTGGGACCAGCTAGATTATCAAACCCAGCAACAAATTCGCCTCATGGCTATCCTGGAGCAAGCGACTGCTAAATATGGCACGACCTTGTCGCAGTCTGTCAACGGACGCATTAGCTTGTTTAAATCGCTACTAAAGGATGCGGCCTTGAATGTAGGTAACGCATTCTTGCCGATTATCAACGCGATTATGCCAGTCTTGAACTCATTCGCTCTGGTCTTGAAAAACGTGACTGCTAAGCTCGCTGAGTTTATCGCTCTCATGTTCAACAAGAAAGCGACTGTTAAGGATGGCGTAGCTGGTGCGGTCGGAGATATGAACGGAGCATTACAAGATGCAGCAGGAGGGGCAGGAGACCTAGCAGATGCCATGGATGACGCGGACGATGCTTCAGGTGGCCTAGCTGATAATCTCGGAGACTCTGCCAAAAATGCCAAGAAAGCAGTCAAAGAACTGCTTGGCCTAGCTGGGTTTGATGAAATCACGCTTTTAAACAAGAAAGACGACACAGATGACGGAGGCTCTGGCGGTTCTGGCGGTGGCAAAGGCAAGGGTAAGAAAGGTAAAGGCGGAAGCGGACCTTTTAAAGATATCTTGCCAGAAGTTGCGCTTACTGACATGGATAACCAATTCAAGAGTATCTTTGATGGCCTTGGAGGTAAGCTGAAAGGACTAACAGACCTCTTCAGCAAGGGCTTCACTGCTGCATTCAGAGCCGAAGGTCTTGAACGTATCAAGATTGGCCTTGGTCAAATCAAGACTACGCTTGAAGAAATCGCTACTGATCCACGAGTAGTTAATGCTTTCAATGGTATGACCGAGAAAATCGCTTATGCATTGGGGCAGATAGCGGGCTCTATCGGCACAATTGGAGTTGGCATCGGTGTCTTTCTTGCCGAAAGCATAGCAAATGGTTTAGGACGTCAAAAAGAGCGTATTATTCGCTCGCTTGTGGCTCAATTTGAGAATACGGGAATAATGTTTGCGTCAGCAGGAAACATCGCTCAGGCATTTGCAGATGGCTTCTATGACGTCATAACATCGACTGGCGCTGTTCGTATCGGAAGTGCGATTACATCTGCTCTTTTGGCGATCCAATCTAGCGTTACTGAGGTTAGTTACAAGCTTGGTGGTGACCTTATGCAAGGTATCGAGCGAATTGTTACAGATAACATGCCTGGTATCGCCAGTTCGATTTCCAATTCCCTGTCTGCCGTTGCCCCTGTTTTCGAAAGTGCAGAACAGGCAATCAATGATATGTCTGATTCAATCAGTCGTGTGTATGACCAATACATTCGCCCGACGATTGAATCATCAACGAAAGCTATATCAAGTATTATCAGTTTGTTTGTAAAAGGTTGGAATAATTACATCCAACCAATTATCGAAAAACTCGGTCAAGGTTTCTCGGACACAATTGACAAACACATCTCGCCAATGATCAAAAAGATTTTGGAGATGGCCGAAAGTTTCCAAGAAATGTCACAAGTCATTAACGCTTATGTAGGTCCTGCTATCGGCTTTATCGTTGAGCAATTGACAAGAGTATTAGCTCCTGCAATTGAATATATAGGAGAAGTTTGGCGTGTTCTATCTAACACTATCTCTGATGTTTTAGGAGGCATAGCTGACTTCCTCAAAGGTGTATTTGATATTATCACGGGTATCCTTACCGGTGATATGAGCAAGATTTTCGACGGTTTCACTGAAACGGGCGATGCCATCATGAACATCCTATCAGCACTTCTTACAGCTTTGTTAGATTTAACAGTAGCGGTTTTGAAAGTTATCTGGGATACGATTGTAGCAATCTTCCAAGCAATTTGGGATGGTATCGTTGCCATCTTCACACCGATTGGCGAATGGTTTGCGGAGCGTTGGATTGATATCACAACTGTTTTAGCTGACGTAGCTAAATGGTTTGGGGACATGTTCCAGAAAGCTTGGAATGCCCTAACGAATGTATTCGCATCAATCGGCACTTGGTTCGGTGAGCGTTGGAACGATGTGACGACTGCACTTGCTAACATTGCTACTTGGTTCGGCAATATCTTCAGAAGTGCTTTCGATGCTGTCAAGAATGCTTTCAGCTCAATCGGTAGCTTCTTCAGTGGAGTTTGGGATACGGTTAAAAGTATCTTCGTGAATGCTGGTCAAATGGTCGGTGATGCAGTAGGTGGCGCATTCAAGAGCGCAGTTAATGCGGTTCTCGGCACAATTGAAAATGTGGTGAATGGCTTTATCGGCATGATTAACGGTGTTATCGGTTTAATTAACAAGATCCCGGGCGTATCTCTCGGCGGTATCGGCTATGTGAGTCTACCTCGATTAGCTCGTGGTGGTATCGTTGACAGTCCGACTGTGGCCATGATCGGTGAAGCTGGTAAAGAGGTCGTTATGCCTCTTGAAAATACTGGTTTCTTACAGACTATGGGTCGTATCGTAGGTGGTGCTGTAGTCAATGCCTTGGGAGGTGGTTTACCACAATCTGGAGGCTTCAGTGGTAGCGGTGACATCGTCATCATGATTGGCGGTCACGAGTTTGGGCGTGTAGCTATCCAAGAAATCAATCGAGAACAAGAACGTGCGGGACAAGTCTTGCTTAACATTTAAAGGGAGGTAAAATGGCACGCTTAATTATCAATGGGGTGGCTGTTAAGCCTCCCAAATCTTTTCAAGTCGGTATCCAAGATATTGACGGAGAGACTGGTCGAAACGCTAACGGAGACATGGTCCGTGACCGTATCACGACCAAACGAAAATTAGATTGCGAATGGGGCATGCTGACTCAAGATGAAATGAGTCAGCTTTTAAATGCTGTATCAGCAGTCTTTTTTGAGGTTTCATATCCTGACCCAGTAAGAGGTCAAACAACAGGAACTTTCTACGTTGGAGACAGAACAGCGCCAAGCTATTCGTTTACTGATAAGTTCAAGCCGTGGTCGGGCGCAAAATTTAATTTGGTAGAAAGGTAGGTTAGAACATGGATATATTTAGACGTAGGAAATTTGATGAAGCGATGTTTGCTAAAAACCGTACTCTTGCTATCAGAATAGGGCAGTATCAGTCAAGTGATATCAAAGAAGCGCATTTTGATTATGGCTATATCAAGGGTGACACATATAAGCCAGGAGGCACTTGTGCTAGCAGTGGTAAAATCACGTTCACAAGCATCATCACGGCATTCAATAAGCTAGATAAGGTTTATCCTGAAATCGGTCTTTTGGTAGACGGAACTTACGAATGGGTCAAAATGGGCGAATACTTCATTAACGATATTGAAATCGACCGAAACCGTAACACGACTACGCTTGATCTGATGGATGGGATGTTCAAACTCAATCGTGAACATATCACGGATTTGACTTATCCAGCAGAAATCAGACAAGTCATCAAAGAGATTTGCCTGAAAACGGGTATCGTACTTGCAAACGAAAACATGGATATTACATCCATGAATTATGTTATTGATAAAATTCCCAAAGAAAAGAAAATGACATTCAGAGACGTCTTGAGTCTAGCTACTCAGATGCTCGGGATGTCTTGTTTCTTTAATCGAGAGGGCAAACTTGAGATCAAAGAATTGACTGACTCAGGTATCACAATTACAGCAGATAGCTACTTCATGCACGGATTGACCAAGAGCGAAATCGAGTATCAGATTGCAGGGATAACCTGCAAGAAAGATAAAGAGACTCTCACGGTCGGTATGCATACTGGTCGCTCATTGGAATTGGATAATCTGTTCATGTCTCAAGCAGTTTTGGATAACCTTTATCACAAAATCAAGGATATCCGCTATTATCCGTTCAATTTGAATTACCAAGGCCATTTACTGCTAGATGTTGGTCAGTGGGTAACCATCAAGACGAACACTGGTGAAACGTTCAAGTCGCCAGTCTTGAGTCAATCATTCACATTTAAGGGCGGTCTGCGTGGTCGTATCAGCGCAGACAGTAAAGCTGGAAATGATGCGCAGTATTCGTATGCAGGAACGCTCACGAAGAAGATTGAGCAATTCAGCGAGTTTGAGAAGCAAATTCAAAACCAAATCGAAGAAGCTGACAAAGGCTTTGGCAAGAAAGTCGAGAAAATCAAAAATGACTTTAACGACCAAGTCGAACTGGCCAAAGCAAAAGCGGAAGAGGTCAAGCAAAGTCTGACAGAGACAATTGACCAGCGCTTTCGTGACTTTGACAGCACTGGTTTGAACGAAATCAAGCAGAAGGCTGATGAAGCCTTATCGAAAGTTGGAGCGAATACCCTGCTTGCTCAAGAAGCGAAGCAAATCAGCGAGCAATTGAGAAGGCAGCTGGATACCAAGGCTGACCTCGTCGAATTTCAGCGAGTGAAAGAAACCAATCTGCTCTACGAACGAATAATTGGTCGTAGCGAGTCTGATATTGCTGATAAGGTAGCTCGCATAGCTTTGACGAATCAGCTATTTCAAGTTGAGGTTGGCAAATATGCCAATGCAGGCGGTCCGAATATGCTCCGAAACTCAAGAGCTGATGACGGTCTGAAACATTGGACTGAGGATAATGGCCGTTTAGGTTTCACAGCGCACGTCTTTTATTTCAATGGTCAAAAACGTATGTTTTCTTTGTTACCAGGCGCAGTTGTTAAAAGTCCACGGTTTATCGTCAAACGAAATGCAGACTACGTTTTGAATATTTTAGGTTTTGATAACAACTCGAAATATTTTAGAGTGTATTTTTGCAAGCGTAAAAAAGATTCAAGTGCGAATTTTCAACAAAAACAGCTTGTGTTTGATGGAAAATCTCGTTGGGTTGATGGTCCAGTGTTTGACAACTCAAAGGCGGTCAAGAAAACGTTCAAATTTAACGTCGGTGACTACGATGACGGCTATTTGCAATTCGAGTACGACCGAAACAATCCAGACAGATGGGGCGGTCTGTTCATGACTGAGCTTGATTTTTATGAAGGCACGAACGACAGGCTCTGGCAACCTGCTCCAGAAGATGCGACCATGGAAACGGACAAGACGCTTGAAGCGACTCAAACTAAAATGACTCAGCTTGCTGGTTCATGGGCTGTTCAAAATCTGACAGGTCCAGGAGCAATCGTTTCGCAAATCAATGCGACTAACAATCAAATCTTGATTGAAGCCGAGAAAATTCGTTTGAAAGGTAAGACGCTTGCTGACCAATTCACTGCAATAGATGGATATTTTAAGCGTCTATTCGTGGGTGAAGGTAACTTTGCTAAGCTTAACGCTGAGATTATCGGCTCAAGGACTATCACAGCTGACAAGCTGATTATGGACCAAGCAATGGCTCGGATGTTCGTATCAAGCGATGTCTTTACGGACACGCTTGCTGCTAAAGAAGCCTTCATCAACAAACTTCGTTCAGTTGTAGTATCTGCGACCTTGCTTGAAGGATACAAAGGTAAGATTGGTGGATTCCAGATTGGTACACATGATAAGGACCCTTCTACTTATTGGCTTACTGGAACGAACCAGTTTTCTGTTGGCATGAGCAGCGGTGCTGGTAGCTGGGGCAAAACGGCTCTTTGGGTGAATTGGGGAACCACTTGGGAAAGTCCAGGAAAATATGCTTGGTTTGTTAAAGAATCAGGCGCAATGTATTGCTATAATACAGCTCATTTTTGGAACACTCCAGTCATTCACGGCGATTTACGAGTTACAGGCTATATTTACTACAACAATGAAAATTCAGGAAAATCTGGCTACTGGATTCACTCGTCTAAGTACTTAAATTTTGAGCCTTCGAATGACTATCTTTACCTCTATTACGCTGGTTCAAAATACGACTGGATCCCGATGAATAAAGAAATCTCAGACCGTCGTTACAAGCATAATATCGAAGCTAGTACAGTTTCAGCTCTCGATGTAGTCAAAAATTTGAAGACGTACAGCTATCGCAAAGAATATGATGGCAAAATCGAGGACATTTCTTGCGGTATCATGGCGCAGGATGTTCAGAAGTACGCTCCTGAAGCTTTTTTTGAAAATCCTGACGGTGCATACTCTTACAACACATTTACTCTTGTGCCTTATTTAATCAAGGCTATTCAAGAGCTCAATCAAAAAATAGAAAAATTGGAGAAAACAGCATGAATGAACAAGACAAACAAATCAGCAGCCTGACAATCAAATCGTTAGGTGAAAAAGTCGGTAATGGGGCTACTCAATCAGCTACGCTCGAAGCCCTCTATACAGTAACGGCTATGGAGCTCGAGCAGATGAAGCGAATCATCGAATCTGACGAAGAACTCAAAGCAAAATTTGAGGAAGTGAAAGGAAAAATGACAAATGGCAATTAATAATTACGAACTAGCAAGCAAGCCTTATACCCGAGGTTTGGGGGATAATCTCAAGACTGTGGTTGAAATTCGTTTGTCGGACGGTACTCGGTATAGTACGAACTTGCGTGAGCTTGCAGGAGACCGCACGACTGAGCAAGAGGACGTCTTGATTCAAGCAGTGCTTGATATCCTGAAAGCCGAACTAGACCCAGGCTCAGCAATCGTGAAGGCACAAGCTGAGATTAAACAAGCAGTACAGACTCTTGCGAAAACAAATACAGACTTGACTGCTAACATGGAGAACCTTGATAACGTCTCAGCAATTACTGAAGTTCTTATTGCTCTTGCGATTGGCCAGAATGGCGGCATGCCCACGAACACATACAGTAAAGTTGCGCAGTTCATCAAGCCACTTGTTAAGGACCGTCGTTATGCGAACGGAGATATCGTATCGATGCCTTATCCTTACGACACAAATCCGAAGTGGCCAAAAGAAACACCTACAATCTTGAAATTCCAGATGCAGGAATCTGAGGGGTACACCTACAAGGATCAGGCTCTTGCTGAGATGTTGCAGAAGGGCATTCTGACAATTGTCATGCCACGTATCGATTAAGGAGGATATATGCAAATCGAATTTTTCAATTTTTTAAGAAGTGTCGTCCAGACTGAGGACGGACTGGTTTTGTACGCTCTAGCACTGATTGTCTCGATGGAAATCATTGATTTTGTGACAGGGACGATTGCAGCTATTGCCAATCCTGACATCGAGTATAAGAGCAAAATCGGTATCAATGGGCTTCTTCGTAAGATTTTAGGGGTTCTCTTGCTGATGATCCTTATTCCGATGTCCGTACTCTTGCCTGAAAAGACAGGCTTCGCATTCTTGTACTCGATTTATCTTGGGTACATCGCATTTACTTTTCAATCACTCATTGAAAATTACCGCAAATTAAAAGGAAATGTCACCCTTTTTCAGCCAATTTTAAAAGCGTTTCAGCGATTGATTGAGAAAGACGAAGATAAAAACAAAGGAGAATAATACATGCAACAAATCACAGAAATCATCACAAACGGAGCGATCAGCATCCTTGTTATTTTGGCAGGTATCGCAGTTAAAGCGGTCAAAGACTATCTTGTTCAAAAAGGTGGTGAACAGACCATCAAGATTGTTGAAATCTTGGCCAAGAACGCAGTAAATGCCGTGGAGCAGGTCGCTTCTGAAACTGGCTACAAGGGCGAAGAAAAACTTGAACAAGCACGCACGAAAATCCGTGCTGAGCTTAGCAAATATAACATCAGCATGACTGACCGTGACCTTGATACCTTCGTTGAGTCAGCTGTGAAGCAGATGAATGATGCCTGGAAAGGGGAATAAACATGACAGTAAACATTGAAACGGCTATTGCCTGGATGCAAGCTCGAAAAGGTCAAGTATCTTATAGCATGGACGACCGCAATGGGCCTGACTCTTATGATTGCTCAAGTTCAATCTACTACGCTCTTTTGAGTGCTGGAGCCGTGACGGCTGGTTGGGCAGTTAATACAGAGTATGAGCATGACTGGCTCAAGAAGAACGGATATGAGCTCATCGCTGAGAACACTCCATGGGATGCCAAACGTGGAGACGTCTTCATTTGGGGGCGCCGTGGCTATTCTAGCGGAGCAGGTGGCCATACTGGTATTTTCGTGGATAGTGATAACATTATCCACTGTAACTATCGTTTTGATGGCATCACAGTGAACGATCATGACGACATCTGGCTCTATGCTGGACGACCTTACTATTATGTGTATCGCTTGACTAATCCATCTGCAGCTGCTGAAGAAATCAAAACTGGCTGGCAAAATGATGATACTGGTTATTGGTTCGTTCGTGCTAACGGCTCTTATCCAAAAGACCAATTTGAGTACATCGAAGAAAATAAATCGTGGTTCTACTTCAATTCTGAAGGATATATGGTTGCTGAAGATTGGGTGAAACACACTGATGGGAAATGGTATTGGTTTGATAAAGATGGCTACATGGCCACTTCTTGGAAGAAAATCAACGGAAAATGGTATTACTTCAATCGTGATGGCTCTATGCAGACTGGCTGGGTTAAATACTATGAGAAATGGTATTACCTCAATTCAGAAAATGGGGACATGGTATCAAACGCATTCGTGCCTTACAACGGCGGATACTACCTCATGCTTGAAGATGGCCGGTTGGCTGAAAAAGAAAGTTTCAACATTGAGCCAGACGGCTTGATCACTACTAAATAATTTTTTAATAAAGAAAGGAAAATTTCTAAAATATTGTTCTAATTGTTTAACCGCAGGCTCATGCTTGCGGTTTTTTTGTTTGTTCAAAATAGAAAAAGCAGTGACCGAAATCACTGCTTTAACCATTATAAATTATTTTAGAACTCTAATAAATCACTTTCAACAACAGCATTGAGAGCTAGAGATTTGCTTCCATAATCTTCAAAATCAATAGTGATTGTGCCGTCTTTGATTTCTGTTACTTTACCCATTCCAAATGTAGGATGTTTAACTGTTGAACCTACAACGTCTTTGTGAGACTCAATCCATTCCTTGACTTTCTCATTTTCTTCTTGATTTTTAATTATCAAGAAGATTAAAGAAGATTGGCTGCTGTGTTTGCCTTACCGGGATTCGGCACTTTCATCTGTTGCAGGTAGTGCCCCCGATGCATTATCACCGGAGACATCTTGCACCGGTAAAACGGCCGCCGCTTGAGGAGAT
>ENA-OWLL01000160-OWLL01000160.1-metagenome-genome-assembly--contig:-NODE-160-length-17982-cov-7.661628_pt1 | contig 17982 bp, 18 predicted proteins | sample MGYA00245347_ERZ651098 | MGnify/ENA primary metagenome ERZ651098 (study PRJEB26857, sample SAMEA4031767) | metagenome | biome: human; feature: oral; material: saliva | place: Philippines | collected 2014...
CGCTTGGAAGGCTGCACGCTCTCGGAAGCCATCTGCCGTTTGGGGCAGAACGCTTCCGATAATACAGCGCACAGCTATTCAAAGACTGAACCCCGTATTGGTCTCAACCAGACAACTACAAGACAAGCAAGCGAAACAAGGAGACTGATAAGCATATCAGACACCTTGCCGCCGCATTTGCAGGAATACCTTATCAAGGAACGTTGCATCAATTTGAAAAAGGCAACACCCTTTCTCAAATGTATCAGCTACGAGGTAAGGGGAAAGAGATATGAAGCCATCGGCTTTGCCAATTCTTCGGGTGGTTATGAACTTCGGGACAACAATACGTTCAAGGGAACGATTGCCCCGAAGAACATCACTCCGATATTTGAGGACAAGGCACAGCCCGTCTGTCTGTTCGAGGGCTTTATGGACTTTCTCTCTTTTCTTTCAATGAAAGGGGAGGTCTCCAACCAATGTCTCGTGATGAATTCCGTGAGTAATGTAGCAAGAAGTATCCACTACCTGAATGAAAGAAATATAACCTCCGTTCGTGCTTTTCTTGACAATGACGATGCAGGGCGAAAAGCTGTGCAGGAATTTGTAAACACAGGTTTTAAGGTAGAAGATATGGCTGTGTATTATGGAGACTTCAAAGATCTCAACGATTTTCACGTCAGACGTGTCCGTGAGCAACGGGAAGAGTTGGAGAAAACTCCAAATATAAGCAACAAAATAAAACAAGTCAAACTTAAAATAAGATAGAGTGATGAAAAAGGAAAGAAGAAATATGGAAGAAATAGATCGTTTCATAGGAAAAACTTTTGGTATGAGCCAAGCTGAAAATTCAAGTGAACAATCTGTCTCTGAATTCCGGGAAAAGGGAATGAAAACTATTCAAGAGCAAAAACAACAAGAAACAGGACATGCCATAGAGCATGCCACGCCATCCGAGCCTGTACTGCATACAGAGCATGCAACTATTCAACGACGCATCAGTGCCAAGATGAGAAAAGAGACACTTGACGCATACAAGCAGGCGTTCCTTGTTCCAACAAAGCTAAGTGAGAGAAAGGCGGTCTATCTGAGCAGGGAAACACAGGAACGTGCGGACTTCATTGTCCGTAGATTGGGAGATAAAGGAGCCAATGTCTCGAGCTTCATCGAAAACCTTGTGCGTATCCATTTGGAGGAATACGGTGAGGATATAGAAAAATGGAGGAAGCTGTAAACAACAGAAAAACGGTCGAGGATTTTGAGTAAAAGGATGTCCCTTTCACTCAAAATCCTCGACCGTTTTAGGGTAGTACCAACAATAGATTTTTACTGAACACATTGAACGGTGGGAATGCCACGAACACAGTTAATCTTCTGAATGCATAGCATTCATTTTTGGACGACAAAACGCTTTATGCGTAAACGTTTCGTTAGCTGAAATTGCAAGACGTCAGTTTGTACCCACAAACTGCTCTTGCTCCCCTCGTCAGACTGTCGGGGAGATTAGACCGTAATCACTCCGTTCTCATCGGTCAGTATTCAAGAATTAAGAGACAATGAATCATCTATAATGATTAACTTTCAAAGAAGCTTATATGAACAGATGTAATAAAAAGACAGCCCGATGACATCAGCAGAATAAAGAAGAGCAGAAGATGAATAAGACAGAGTTCATCAAGGTAAGATGCACCTTAGAGGAAAAGCAACGTATTAAGTCAAAGGCGGAAAGTGCGGGGCGTAAGTTCTCCGATTATTGTCGGGAAATACTCCTTAACGGAGAAGTAACAGCCGTTCCCAAGATGACTGCCAATGAGAGGGAAGCCATTGCCATTCTCCAGCATACTGGAAGGTTCTATGGGCAGGTTTCCAACCTCATCAAGGTCAAGAACGAGGATTGGCTACATATTACAAAGAATCTTTCTCTATGTGCCAAAGAAGCATTTAAGCGATTTTATGACCCGCATTTTCGAGTGGACGATGAGGTATATAAGGTCTTAAATCTAACAAGAAATGATAGGTAAATGTAAGGCAATAGCGCATGGTAGCACGGCTTTGGACTATATATACGCGAGTTCGGGATAATTTTAGCATGAAAAGAGTTCCAACTGCCTTGATTTTTCTACATATACCGGCAGCGCCTCCGGCTTATTCTCAAAAAAGCAATATGCAGTAAGGGCAGAACATACGTTCATGATAAAGTTATGTATGGAACGGTGTCGTGAATGTACAAGGTTCGCTTTATTCTTTAGAAGTTCATTAATGCACTCGATGATGTACCTTTTTCTCAGCATGATCTTGTCCCATATAGGCATAAGTTTATTCTTCATTCTTGCTTTAAGTCCATGAACGAGTTGAATACCTTGACTGAACAGATTCTCGAAGAGTTCCTGTTTGATGTATCCTCTGTCAGCAAAAACCTTTCCATAGAGAACCTTAGCAAATACCGTCCACACTCTGCTATCCCTGTCATCTACGTTTGCTCCTGTAAGACAGAACGTTATCACTTCGCCGGAATCATTGCAGAGCAGGTGCAGTTTGAATCCATGACACCAACCCATGGTACCCTTTCCGTTCTTGGCGAAACCTGCAAAGACCTTGTTAAAGTACCGTCTTACATTGTGACAGACAGGAATCATCGTACTGTCAACGAAGGTTATACCTGTACATTTTCCGAAGGCATAGAGTTTCATGAACAACATCATCTTAAAGAACACACGAGGCATGAGTTCCACGAATCGATTATAGGATACGGCTGTGGGAAAATCACGCCTCAGATAACCTTTGATATAGTGCATATAATAATCCTTGAAAGTCCGGTATGTGCCGAAATGATAGCATATCATAATGGTCATTATTTCACTTTCTGACATTTGACCTTTGCGGTTACGATAACGTCTGCCGGTAGCATCAAACGATGGTAAAAACAGATTTTTATCAAGTTCGGCATTAAAATTCTTGTTAAATTCGTCGATAATACAGAAAATTTGTATAATTTTGTCCTCGGTAATCATAGCGGGTTTTGTTTGTATTTTATTGATTTATAACACTATAAAGGTACAACAATTTCCGCAGATTACCAAATTTTATGATGGGTTTTTATCCCGAACTCGCGTAAAATGTTGAATTTTAACTAAACTTCTGCATACAGATGAAAAAAAATATTACTGAACATTGATAAAAATAAAAGAGAAAACTTGTAGGATTAGATTTTTATCTGTAATATTACAAATTATAATAACCTTTAAATATATTAATACATGAAACAAAATTACAAGAAGTACTCGGTACTTACATTTTTACTGTTCTGTTCATTAAGCATTATGGCAGAAAACGTGATTGTAAAATTTGCACAAGGGGCACAAAATGTGACAACTAATGCTTATTTAGTCAACCCATCCACTTCGCAAGAAGAGAAACTTGTTCCTGCAGAAGACGGATTCACTTATGAGATACCATCGGGCAGCAAAGTTCGTTTAGAAGCCATACCAAATGAAGGTTATGTGGTATTTGTTTGGGAAAGCGGAAATGACGAGAGTAGCATGAGCGAGATACGTGAATCTTACTCCGCGACACAGCAAGTGTTTGATAATGTAACAAGCAACAAGATTGTTACTTTGGACGTTTGTAAACTTGTCCCCGTAACTTTCATCGTTCCCGCAGAAGGCTCGGAAGGTGCCGAAGTAAATGTTGAAGAACAAGGCGATTTCGGTCGAGTGATCGCTCCGGAGACCGATGGTATCACATATATGCTTCCTGAAGGACGAGGTGCATATTTTGACCCGCGTCCGTCAACAGGATATAACATTATGGTTTGGAGTTTTGGCGATAACATGTATTTCCCCTCTCGCCCTGACCAGTTTTACAAACAAAACATTTCTAATGGTTTCTATCTTACCATATTTTTCTATAAGGACGGAGACACACGCACCATTACTTATACCCAACCGGAGAGTGCCGTCATAACTTGTCGTAATCGCAGCGAATATGAAAGTCCGGAAATAGAGTCAGGCTCGAAAGTAACTCCCGGCGATCATATTCTTTTCGAGATTGCTCCTTTAGACAATCCTGATGGAAAAGTACCGGTTGCTTATTGGGTGGTTAACGGGCAACCTTATGTCGATGCACTCGGAGATTACATTACAGATAACTCAATCAATTTCATAGCCGTTGAAAACATAGACGTGAAAGTTGTACTTGAAGGTGAAGAGCCAACGGGAATGGATAATGTAAAATCCCATGGTATGACAGTAAATGCAAATGCATCGGCAGTGTCCGTTACCGGCACTGAAGGCGTGGTCGCTATTTACGACATGCAAGGTATATGCTTGGGCAAACAGGAAAGCATAAACGGTAATGCTACATTCCGTCTGCAAGGCCCTGCCAAGGGTGATGTGATTATTGTGGTGTCAGGCGACGAACACAAGAAAGTTGTACTGAACTAAACATCAGTTCTCCACAAATATGAATAAACAAACAATAACAAGTCTGATACTTGTATTGGCAGCATTGTTGCCAATAACAGCGTCTGCACAAGACTATTACGATGCTGCCGTGCAGCCAAAAGGTAACGGCATGGCGGAGAATCCTTACAAGGTGGAAACTCCTGAAAACCTGCTATGGATTGCAGAGCAGGTAAACTCAGGGATTGACTTTGCCGGTTTAAATTTCGAGCAAGTAAATGACATCGATATTGCTGCCACCAGGAATTGGGACGAAGGGCGAGGCTGGGCTGCCATCGGTGGGGTTCAAATTATTAATGGTCGATTAGTGAAATTATCCTTCAGAGGAAACTACGATGGAAAGAACCATAAGATAAGCAACTTGTATATTAACCGCATGACCGATTTTCAAGGTCTTTTCGGATATGTTTACTCCGGCACTGTGCGAAACCTTACCATCGAGAATGCACAAATTACCGGACTTGAGAACATCGGTGTGCTTGCGGGATATGCCTTTGAGGAAAATATTGAAAACTGCCATATCAAGAAGTCGGTTATAAACAGTCGTGGCATTTACCTGGGCGGACTGCTCGGCTATCAATCGGATGGCACTACTGCTAATTGCTCGGTCGAAGCCGACATCACCGGATATGATTATATCGGAGGCCTTACAAGTTGGTGCGTTGATGGAAAAATAACCGGATGTGCTACAGCAGGCAGTATCAAAACCATTGAGAATGCAACCGACGACAGGCTTGGTCGCGTTGCAGGTGGCATTGCCGGTTTCCTCAGCAGTTGTAAGATGAGCGAATGCATGACTACGGCACGAGTTGAAGGTGGAAATCAAATTGGTGGTTTGGCAGGCACTGCCGTGAAATCGACAATCGAAAAGAGTTTCGCTGCCGGAACGGTCAAGGGAATTACCTACGTTGGTGGTTTCATGGGCAAGAACGAGGAAACAAGTATCAGCGACTGTTATGCCCGTTCAGAAGTTGAAGGAGATGTAAGTGTCGGCGGATTTATAGGTTCGCTCGACTATACCGGCAGTGACATTGTACGCTGCTACTCTACAGGTAAAGTGACAGCACTCAATAATCAAACCGCAGCAGGTTTTGTTGGCAACAAATCATACACTGCAACAATAAAAGATTGTTACTACGACAAGGAGACATCGGCTCAAGGAGAAGCCGTAGGCGGTTTCTCACACAACGATTGTGATTGTAAACCGATGACCAATGAGCAGATGAAGTCTCAAGACACATTTGATGGGTGGGATTTCAACAATGTATGGAGCATTGACAAGAACAGAAACGATGGATACCCAATTCTCAAATCGTCGCCTGTTACTGCAAGCATCGGCACAACAATCATTAACGAACAGGACGTGCGAGTGTACATAGCAGGTGGGCAACTTAACGTAGCAAGCAGCCAAGTTCCTTTGGCAAGGGTCGCAGCATTTGCACTCGACGGAACTCAACTGTTTGAGATTAAGTGTAACGATGCCACTGCTGTTACATACAGAATGCCCGATGACAGTCACATAGTGCTCATAATACGTACCATTCTTGTCAACGGCAACATTACAACCGTGAAAGCCATGAAATAAGGCATAAACTATGCGAGTTCGAGGTTCGAGATAAGCCACATCAAAATATATTGGTATCCGATAAAACTGTTATCTCCAATTTATTGCAATAAAGAATACCTCTAAAAGATTATTTGTGTAGACTCTGAAAATTCGTCCCAATTTCATTCAAATAATAAATTTTAGTAACAGTTATTATTTGAATGAAATTGGGACGAGTATTCTAACTGCGATCGATTGCAGTTCTAATAATATCTATCTGATTGTTTGTATAAGGTATGATTGTGTCGTCCATTAGCATTCTGATTTGTGAAATCAGATTGGCTGTGGCCGGGATATGGTCACTCTCAAAGCGGCGCATCACTTCTTCGGGCATACCCGTTTCATACATTAGCTGCACGCGCGCCCGATAGCCGTTTAGGTTCTGTTCCATCTGTTCCTCAAATGCTCTTAAGAAAGAGACCATTTCTTCCAACTTCTGAAGTTGTACTTGATACTGTTGAATCTGTGCCATAGTTCCAAAATTTGTATTTATTGTTGAATAATTGACTTTTGTATTTGCGGTAGTTGTGGTTTGTCGTTTTCTTGTTTCATCAGCCACCACTTTTACGGCTTGTGATTTTGCTTTGCTGTGGTTGTCTTCGATCCCTTTCTTGTAACCATCGTGATATCCTTGGTTATAAGTATCTATCGCCTTTCCGCCGTGTACAGCGAATTTCATCGACATTCCCGAACGAGTAAAGTCTTTGTCTTTCCCTGCAAAGCTTGCGGAATAACCATCGTCATATCCGCGTTTGTAGTCGTTGGAGTTGAATATGCTCATAATTCTACCATGTTTCGTTTAGGATTCTAAGTTTTTTTTTTGCCGTTTCATTTCCTTGCCTTGCTGCCTTGCGATACCACTTTATAGCTTCTGAGTAGTCCTTTGAAACTCCATAGCCATTTTCATACATCCAGCCCAAGTTGTATTGTGCCGTTGCATTTCCCTGCGCTACAGATTTGCGATACCACTTTATAGCTTCTGAGTAGTCTTGTGAAACGCCTTTACCATCCCTATACATCGAACCTAAATTGTCTTGTGCCGTTGCATTTCCCTGCTCTGCTGCCTTGCGATACCACTTTATAGCTTCTGAGTAGTCTTTTGAAACTCCATAGCCATTTTCGTACATATAGCCCAAGTTGCTTTGTGCCCATTCATCTCCCTGCTCCGCTGCTTTGCGAAGCCACTTTACAGCTTCTGAATAGTCTATTAAAACTCCCTGGCCATATTCGTACATATAGCCCAACTTGCTTTGTGCCCATTCATCTCCCTGCTCCGCTGCTTTGCGATACCACTTTGCAGCTTCTGAGAAGTCTTGTGAAACGCCAAGTCCATGATAATACATATATCCCAAGTTTTTTTGTGCCGTTGCTTCTCCTTGCTCCGCTGCTTTGCGAAACCACTTTGCAGCTTCTGAGTCGTCTTGTAAAACGCCATTGCCATCAAAATACCTAACTCCCAAGTTGTTTTGTGCCAAAGCATTTCCTTGCTCTGCGGATTTACGAAGCCGTATTACAGCTTCCGAGCAATATCCCTTTTCATAGTTTTCCATAGCTTTTTTATACATTTCTCCATCCGATAACTGCGGTTGGTACGAGTTAGAGTTTGAGCTGTAAGAACTATTTCTTTTTCTTTGGGGAACAACCTTGCTTGCGGCTTTTTTCTTGCTTTCTGTTGTGGTTGTACGTTTAGGAGTTTGTACTTCCGTTTTCTTGATTACAGGCTTTGAGATATCTTGTGCAGATATATTCAAAGCGGCAACACATCCTATTAGGATACATAAGCATCTAATCTTCATAACTATGTCATTCTATAAATTCGTTATTTCTAAATTTACCCATACTTTTATGGCCGTTCTCATCGATGTAGATGCCATAACCATTCATAGCATCGTCCTTAAACTCTCCAATGTAACGACTACCATCACTAAATTGATAGGTTCCAACACCATTGGCTTGATTGTTGACATAAGGACCGGTATATACATTCCCGTTTCCTAAAGTGCGTACACCATAATAAAGGTTACCTTCTTTAAATGCTCCATCAAACTTTCCCTTGGCATAATTTGGTATTGTCGCGATTCCTATTCCGTGGGGCTCAGATTCCTTTGTTTGTCCGGTATAATAGTATGTTCCGGTATGAGTTGAATCATCAGGCTCTATATTAACGCTATAATTATAAGAGGCTCCATTTTCATCCGTAGGAAATGAAGATTTAACGTCAGCTTCAGGGGTAGGCGATATCAACCATACAAGAGATAGGATAGCAGCTCCACATAAAAGCCCTGTCACAAACTTTGATCTTTTGTTTTTCTTAATTGCAAGTTGAAGCGAGGCGATGGTAGACTCAAAGTTAGAGGCTTGAGTCTTCAGGGTCTTTAACGTGCTTTGCAGACTTTCGTTTTTATTTTGTAACAATAAGAGTTTACTCTTTGTTTCTTCCAGTTCTTTTGCGAGTGCCGTTTCATCGGGAGTATTTTCGATGTGTTTTATCTTTTGTTTGAGTACCTCGTTTTGGTTATTAAGGTTGCCTATTTTCTTGTTGAGTTCCTCTTTTTCCTCATTTAGTTTTCTTATTTTGTCGTTTGCCTCATTCAGTTCTTTTTGGAGTTCTTTTTGAAACTCAGAACTGTTTTTGCTATTTTGTTTTATCTTTTGATTGAGTATTTCGTTCTGCTTGTTAAGATTGTCTATCTGTACTTGCAGTTGTTGCGCATTTTCTGTTTTTTGGCTCAGTTGTCTTTGCAAGGTTTCCAAGTTCCTTTTGAGCATAGCTGCCAAAGTATCTGACGAAACTTGTTTTGCCAGTAACTCGTTGTATTCCGCTTGCAGCTTAATAAACTTGTCGTCAAGTTCTTTCTTTTGTTTTGCAAGTTGCTGATCTTTCTCTTCTATCTCTGCAACTTTCGTTTTGACTCTTTCTTTTTCCTGACTTAACGATACGTTGAGTTCCTCCGTTTGTTTTTTAAGAAAGTTTATGGAGTTATTCAATTCCGTTTGTTTGCGAAGATGTTGATTTATTTCAACAGCTTTCATATTCAGCATATCTCCTTTATCTGCTAAGTCTTTTTGTGATTTTGCAAATTGTGAAGACAAAACATCCTTATCTTTTTGAAGACTTGTCAATGACGCTTTGAGAGAGCCTATTTCTTTGTTAAGAGAGTTAATCTGCTTGTCGATTTCTTCTCTTGCCGTGTTATCTACATGCTTGAGATATTCTATATAATCATTGTATGTTGACATAGGTTTTGTGGTTTTTTATAATGAATAGACCTTGAATTTCTGTAATTGTTGTGTGTCGGCAGTTGTCTGTATCACGCCGATATTTTGTTTGGTTGGACTGCCCTTTTGTGCATCGAAGGCATTGGTTCCAAAAATCTTATGTCCTTCACCCCCTCTTAGCTCAATGCGGATGTCGAAATCTTGGAGTGTATTAATAGCATCAAGCAGTTGGGAGAAGTTGGAATAACTCTTGAATGTTGCCAATGTATGGATACCGAAAGCAGGACCATCACGCAAGATAGTTTGTAATGACTGCGTAATGGCAGGAATGTTATAACCCGACTTACGCATGGAGCGTACGTTAAAGAGATCTGCCAAAACAAGTAGCGTTCGGTCTCGTTCTTCCTCTCCTTTCTTGCGTTTTTCCAATTTATCGTATAAGGTAGTAATAACCTGTTCAATAGCAGCATCGTCTTCACAATAACTGATGTGTGGATATTTTGTCAGTCTCTGCAAAATTCCGTAGTTATTGCTATCAACATTTGTTTTGTCACAAAGATAGAATTCTGCCTTTTCATCGCTTTGCGTCACAGCCTGCTCCACAGAATGGTGAAGGATGGATAATGAAGCTGTTTCATCTCCACCGACGATCAATACATTAGAACCGTTTTGTCGGCTTAACTTATAGCCGGTATGTGATTCGATGAGGGCAGTAGGCTCACCCACAAAAATCTCACAAACTTTATCATTGACAGGCAATCCTCCTTGTGCAACAATAGGGTTGTTTTTAATATATGCTGTTTGCTCTCCATCGTAGAGAAAACGTTTAAAAGGTTGATCTGTGCCATAACGGGAAATCACCTCCTTCTTGATATTACTAATCAAATAATGAATCTTGGAGTCGCTGGCATAGGCACTTTGAAAACGCACATTCCCTTCGGAGAGGCCGCCACGTGAATTATAGATACCTTCGCCAGGCTTGGTAATTGTAGTGAAAGGAACATGGTTGCCGGAACCCAATAATTGGTCACAGTCACGTTCACTATTTAGTTTCAAACAGATTCTGAGTCCAAGATGACTCATTGCTTGATGGATGTTAACACCGCTAAGCGACTGGGTTGACAGTATCAGGTTAATCCCGAAAGAGCGTCCCCTACGACCAATGTCATCTAATGCTGCAGAAACGAAATTAGCCGTAGTGCTGCTTCCATCGAGTAGTTTCTGAAACTCATCAATAACAACAAGAATACGGGGAATCTTCTGTTCAGACACGGAATTGTATTTGGATAGATTTGACACATTACTTTCCTTAAACAAATCTCCCCGTCGTTCTATTTCTTCATAAAGATAATGGAGAACGCTCACACCATACTCACGTTCGCTCCTCATGGATAGCACTTTGACATGAGGTAACTCTTCATAAATCTTAAATTCCGTACCTTCCTTGTAGTCAAGTAGTATGAATTGAAGTTCTTCGGGAGAGTAGAACCAAGCTCCATTACAGATAATGTTGTGGAGCAGTACTGTTTTACCAGAACCTGTAGCTCCACCTATAAGACAATGGTGTGGCGCATCGTTGATGCCATCGTTTATGGAGAGCACAAAATTTTGTAAGTCAACAGAGTTTACCTTTCCGACAGGTATCTCAACGCCATCACTGGCATTCCTGCTCCACAAATTGTTCTGATTGAGTTTACCAAGTATGTCAACCTCTGCTTTTTTATATTGTGATAGCCTATTGTTAATGAAATCCAAAATATCATCAAGCGTCGTGTCAGGAAAACTATCTGTCAATTGAAAATAGAATTTGCTGTTGAAGAATTCTTGGTGTGGAAGGTTTTTGATATACCAATCTTTAGTGTTGGGCGACTGATAGATGGTTGTCATTATATCCAACAAGGCATAGGGAGTATAGTCGTAAGAATGGTTAGCCTTGTACGACATGTCCAAGTTCATTATCACCAAAATGCCCGCTTGCTTACCTGTTCGCACAATCCTTTCGATGGATTCACAGTGATCTTTCGACAGAGAGTTGGGATAATCGGCAATCATCAGTATGTGATAAGGCTTAGCCAATTCATCAGCATCAGCATTATATTCTATGAGGCTTTTTCCGAGATAGCGATGTCCTAAAACTTTCTGAATGATGTTGGGGATGTCGGTCTTTATTGTGGATAAGGCTCGTCGAAGTTCATCAGGGTCTGTAAGGATGTTCTCTCCCTTAATCTTTGGACTAAGACTTGAAAGAGCTATTAGGTTTGCTCCAAGATTAGTTCCATCGTATAATGTAAACTTGCAAAGTCCGGGTGGTAGTGATAACAGCATTCGTAATGCTATAGTCTGCATGCAATTGTGTACCTGTTGGACATTCTCTTGATTTGAAAGAAAGCAAAAACCATTGATTTCTTTAAGAGGGAGAAGGGCAGGAATCATGCTTCCTGTTACCGTCCGCAATTCCCCTATATAGATAGACTCCGGGAACTTCGTGTCTTCTTCCAAAGACAGGTCAAAGTCTTTGGTATTGCTGGGCAATGGTTGGTGTGATGTATAGAAAGAACTTATTTCCATGATTCTGATATTATAATCAAATAGAACTTTATGACAAAAAATGTTGTAAGTATATGGCAAAGACAAAACTAGTAAGTGTTCCTAACAAAACATTTTCTGTTGTTTTGATGTCTTTTGCTTTTCAAAATACCAAAGCGAAATACAGACTTGACAGCAAGGAGAAAGCCTACCATTCAATACTATCTTCCGAATAAAAATACGACTAATTGAGGGTTAAGAAACAAATACATTTTCCTGCATGAGAGTGTTCTTTGCTAATGAATTTGTCTAAATTCAATTTGCTTAACAACAAATTTAATTCGACAAATATCATCCCAATATATTGCAACAATGCCGATCTTTGGTTAATGAAAATAGATGTAGAAATTATAATGTATCGTGCCATTATGTCTTCCTTTTATTATATTTTATTTGCAAAGATACATAAAAGATGAATAGTTTCCAAAATATTTATTGTTTTATTGGTGTAAGGAAAAATTTTTCTCCAATTTCTAAGCTAATCATTACGCGATTTCAGGATAAGTCTCCTCAAAAAAGAGTCCTAACTGTCTCATTTTTTCCACATGTACTGGCAATGCCTATGGTTTTAAAGCATGACACCATCCCATTGTGTCCTTTCCATTCTTTGCAAGACCTGAAAACACCTTATTGAAATTACGTCTTATGTTATTAAAAACTATTATCATCGTACTGTCAACGATTGTCATGACGGTGTATTTACCGAAAACATGTAATTTCATGAACATCATCATTTCGAAGATTATAAACATACAACAATTGCCACATATTACCAGATTTTATAATGTTTTTTTATCCCGAATTCGCGTATATATTTAGGGAAGGCAAACTCGGCAGTCGGCTTGCTTTCCACAACCTTTGCAGCAGGGAGCCAAAGACTATCTATGAGGAAATGAAAGTGGTCAGCGACTATAACAGCCGTTGCAGGAACAAGTTTCTCCGTATCGAAATAGGCATCGCACCGCAGGACGAGAAAAAGCTGTCAGTGTCCGAACTCATGTGGATAGCTCATTTATTTGCCAAGCGAATGGGACTTGACAACCACCAATGGGTGGCAGTAACGCACAAGGACACTGATAATAGACACATTCACATTATCGCCAACCGCATCAGTCTTTACGGAGAAGTCTATGACACCACTTTTGTGAGCAACAGGGCAGCGAGAGTGGCGGAGGAAATAAGCAGAGAGAAAGGCTTGACCATCGCAAAGGAGGTCAAGGCGAAGAAGAAATATCAAAAGACAAAAGCCAGTCCAATAAGAGAGCAAACAAAGCATCAAGTACAGAATGTTTGTTATGCCCTGCTTGACAAGTACAGAGGTACAGGCATCACAGGGCATTCCATGTTCCTCTATGAGCTGAATAAGAACGGCATTATTATAGAGCGTATGAAGAACAAGCAAGGCAAGGTCTATGGCTTGAAGTTTTCATACGGAGAACATACTTTCAAGGCTTCCGAAATTGGCAGGGAGTTCGGTTATCGTTCCCTGCAGAAGAACTTTGAAGCAAGTAACAAGGGAGAACCAAAGAAAACATATCGAATAATACAAGAGGCAACAGAAAAAAAAGAACAACCTGATACTGGTTATCAACTCATACCTCCAAGCCGTTCCTCTATCTCACGAGAAAATGATACCTCACAAGTACAGAATCCCATTGGTACAGTAGCAGACACCATTGTTAGTGCAGCCGATGAACTAATGGAAGGCTTGGGCGATTTGATTACACCAACTGTACAGGGCGATGACTATGCCGAAACTGCATGGCAGCGCAAACTCAGAAACCAAGCCAACAGAAAGAAAAAACGTGGAAGAGGATTATAACTCACGCCTAAAAAATGCAGAAAGAAGAATATCTCATCAAGAATGCTTGTTATTCGGTAACAAAGTATTATCTTTGCAAACAGAATAACAAGCGTTCTTTGTTAGGCAGAAAACAGCGAAACCAAGTAACTCGCTCGTTTCTAAATCGTTACCAGTTTAGTTTCATCAATAAGGTAACTTCTTTATTTTCAATTAGATACACTTTAATAAATATCTTTACACGTAAAAAAATATTTCTTTACGTGTAAGTAATTCTGCTGGGAAAAGAAAATTCAGGGCTAACTTGCTGCTGCCGTTTAATTTAAGTAGTATTCTGTAACTATTGTAACAACTCCTATTCTGTACGTTTGTAAAGGAAAATTTTTGTTTTTATCGAGAAAGAATATTGTCTTTTTACCAGTATCTTAAAATAAATTTATTATTTTTGCATTGTGTTTCTTTGGAAACAACAATGTTTTATTTGCTCAATAGCCTAACAATCACCATACGAGAAAGAGCAAAACAATTGTTATTGAGACCTGTGCTATACGGTTGCAGGCTTTCCTATATACAGTTGTGGCTTGTGGTAAACCGTGAGGCGTATGACGAAAGCTTATGCTTTTTCTATTGACAAATGAAAGTCAGAACTATTAAACTTAATTCAAATAAAGATGAAAAAACTATTTTTGTGTGCCGTAATGCTCTTATTGGCAGTCGGTGTAAATGCCCAAATCATGAGGGCGGAAGAGTTAGAAAAATACGCTAAAAGAAGGTATGGTGCGAAATGGACTGATGCAGCGAAGAATCTTGCTGGTCAGTTGCAGTTAGACAAGAACAATGCGCTGACCTATACACAGGTTATCGAGGCACCAAACAAAACGAAAACGCAACTTTACGTAATTCTCAACTATTGGTACACCAATACTTTTGGAGGTGGTAACTCTGTTATTCAGCTGAACGACAAAGATGCAGGCGTGATTATTGCTAAAAGCAATGTAGATGCCATTGCTTCTCATACAGGCGGGCTAAACTCATATACGATACACCTTACATCAATCATCAAGACCGATATAAAAGATGGTAAGGTCAGAGTTACATACACCGTGCCATTCTACGATGTAGACGTAATGTATGGGGTCGGTATTTTGGGCGCACAGGAAGGTACAATTGCACCAATAGTACAAGAAAAGTGGCTCTTGGAAAATTGCTATCCGTTTGCAAAAAGAGACAGCCATAAGAAAACCTCTGCAAAAGCCCTTATAATGGCTCATGCATATTCTAACGTTATTATAGATAAGATAGAAGAAGCCGTTAAGAATGGAGTAGTTGGCAATGAAACCGAAGATTGGTAATCATACGGTCAGTCTTGTTTTATAAGAAAAGGCAAATAATAATAAAGGAAGCATTCAACAGTTGTATTAAGCTTGTAGGCTTTCTTGATATTCAGCATCTATCTGAAAAGATAGGTGCTTTTATTGTGTTCAACCTCTTTTGTTTAATCTTGCCGAATCTCTGCCGATGTGTGTGGAAAATAAGAATACTTTACGATGAAAGTATCTGTTCCTATTTGTTGAAGCGATATTCTTGGGTGGCTCGGAAAGGAAGATGAACTACAAAAAAGAAGTGTGGGACTTAAATGTCCCACACTTCTTCTGTTTGCTCTTTGCCTTCTGCAAAGCCATCGCTTATCGTACCATTACCAATAGGTACCTTTATATTTTTGTCTGAGTCTGCCAATGGCATTTGTATTTCTACTGGTAGGGTTTGTATCAGAGGTTTAGTGTATGTTTTTTGCTTTACTTTCATTGTTTTATTGTATCATTATTTTCTTGCCATTATGAATATAAATGCCCTTCTTTGGTTTGCTATTGAGTTTTATTCCTTGCAGGTTGAACCAAGAGTTGTCGTTATTGTTCTTGCTTGCCGATGGGGTCTCTATTCCTGTTGGCTCTTCTCCCTCGAACGAAACGTCTAACTTTGTTTCCGAATCCTTGCTGTTTAGGTGGAAGAAAGCGTGGAAAGGCGTGATTTTAGCATACTCGCCAGCTCGTACGAAAGCACCTTTTCCTTCGTTTCCTGCAGAGCTGTAAATATATATAGTGCCCTCAAGTTGTAGGCTTTTTGCCAACTTTTTAATGTAATCAGCCTTGTAGACGCCATATAGGTTTGTGGCTTCCGCTGGTGTTGTTCCTGCTATTTGTGGGTTTACTTCCACATTGTTAGCCGAGATTTCATCTCCGTTAGATATGTATATGTAGGGCTTGTTTGCCTGCATTTCCTCTTCTATAGAGAATACAATGGTTTCTTTTGCACCGTTCTCTCCTTGCATCTTGCTGAACGCAAAGGCTTTTCCGCTTGGCTTGGCGGTAAACGGCAATATGATTGTTTCTTTCTTTTTCTTTTGGAAAGAAGAACGATTGAAAGTGGCTTTGTCTGCCATAAACTTATGAGGAAGGTAATAGTTCATATTTCCTTTCATTGCCAATTCGTTGAAATTGTCGTCAATGTTTATTTTGAAATGATTTGTACGGCGTTCTCCGTTGTCTGCTGTGAGAACTGTGTTGTAAGCACGATGTTCGTTGGTTTGTCCCTTTGGCGCATACACCACAGTGTTTTCGGGCAGTCCGCTTAAAAGTTCGTCGCTTTCGTTCTTTTCCAATGGTTTCAGTTTCGATAGGTCGAGAGATACGAGAGCCTTGCATTGTGCAAATGCGTTCTTGGCTTGTGCCGCCTCTATGTTTGTTGGCAGGGCAATATGGTGTAGCTTTTCTATATCCTCGCCAGCAAAGAAGTTTGGAGTTATACCGTTTACACGGAATGTTGGTTTCCACTTGCCTGCGAAAGAATCGTTGAATACGTTCTCTTTAAATTCGTTGAAAGTGTGGCTCCAAGGTGTTTCGTCGCTTTTCTTATGAACCGAAGCGGTGAAGATGCCAGGGTATGTTCCTTCTTTTATAACTTTGTAGGTAACGCCTTCTGCGACGAATTCCTTCTGTGGAATCATAGCACTGATAGGCAGCAAACCCTTACAGAAGTTGTTTGCAGCGTAGATTTCAGGGTTTGTGGCATACCAATGTCCTTTCTGATTGACGCTCTTTTCGTTTACCGTTGGTGCTGTTGTTCCGTCGAACATATAGAAGTCGCAACCTTCAGAATGTAGGAAAGCATCTTCTTCAATGCTTGTCAGCGAAGGTGGCAATACGACGATTTGCAGCTTGCTGCTTTCAAAAGAAGCAAGCGGAATGGTTGTTATCTTGTTGGGGATAACTATTGTGTTGTCAGCGAATTGGTTTTCTGCAAAGGTTTCCTGCCCGATTGTGGCGAGGTTTGCAGGCAGATTGGTGTGCTTGAGGTTTCTGCAACCTCTGAAAGCACCTCTGCCTATGGTTGTCAGCGAGGCAGGATAGCCGATGTTCAGTAGGGCATTGCAGCCGAAGAAAGTCTGTTCGCCTATCTCCGTAATTCCTTCTTCAAGTACCACTTCTGTCAGTTTGTCGCAAAGACTGAACGCGAAATCACCGACCTTTGTTACTTTATATTGGCGGTTTTCAGCAGTATTGGTGAACGAAGCAGGAATGACAAGCTTTCCCACAGAGTATTGACTGATAGCTGCATTCTTGCCGTTCCCAACTTCTGCGATGCCTTCTCCTGTGATGTTAAACCAAATTGGAATATCTGTTCCATTCAGTTTGGCTGTACCTTTTACGAGTGTTTCTTTCTCTAAAACAGAGGCAAAGGCAGAAAGCTGTGCGCATACTGCTATTAAAAATATTAATATATGTTGTTTTTTCATATCTTTCAATGTTGAAGATTGTATATAATTTGATGTTTAATGCTGTTATGGTTTGAACTTCTTCCAAGCTTCCTCGCCACCTGCAATGGCTTCTACGCCTAATTGTTCGTAACATTTACCAAATAATGCAAAGTAGAAAGTCTTTCCACTTTCCACGTGTCCGCCTTTATTTACGTAGGTGTATTTGATAATGTCTGGATTAGCATCGGTTCTCATTTTCTGGTAGGCACTTTCCGCATTGCTCAAAGGCACAACCTCGTCTGCCTTTGAATGGAAAAGATAGATGGGGTACTTGGGCTTCCATCCTTCTGTAAGATTGTTAACGGTTGAAGCTGTGTACAGATCGTCAAATTTAGGATTCTTTTCCGTTTCCTCTCCTTTCACCTTCTTAGACATAAAGGCAAATGCTTCGGGAGTAAATATTTCAGATACCTTTATATATTCTCCCTTTGCATCTTTTTGGAAGTTATATATTTTCTTTAGTTCATTTTGTATAAGTGGCAGGATCTTGGCTCACTGCAACCTGTGCCTCCCGGAG
>ENA-OWLL01000165-OWLL01000165.1-metagenome-genome-assembly--contig:-NODE-165-length-17594-cov-14.545128_pt1 | contig 17594 bp, 9 predicted proteins | sample MGYA00245347_ERZ651098 | MGnify/ENA primary metagenome ERZ651098 (study PRJEB26857, sample SAMEA4031767) | metagenome | biome: human; feature: oral; material: saliva | place: Philippines | collected 2014...
CAGTTCATGGCGTAAGGTGCTTGCCATCTTGGTGGGACTTATCTGTGCTTTGAACGTAGCTGCTCAAAATTTCAATGTCAAAGGTTCAGTAACTGATCAGAATGGTGAGCCCATAATTGGCGCAACAGTCATGGAACAGGGAACCAAAAATGGTGTGGTGACAGATATCGACGGTAATTTCTCACTGTCTGTATCAAGTCCTAAATCTCGAATCCGTGTGACTTACGTTGGTTACAAGACACAGGATTTACCAGTAAACGGTCAGTCTGATTTCAAGATTAAGATGCAGGAAGATGCTGCAAACCTTGATGAGGTTGTCGTTGTAGGTTACGGTACGATGGATAAGAAGGAATTGACTTCTGCCATTTCACATGTTTCTGCAAGGAATTTCACCCAGGTTGCAAGTGTTGACCCATCTATGATGATTCAGGGTAAAGTGCCAAGTGTTAGTATTACCAATACAGGTGCAGGTGATCCTAACAACCAAGCAAGTATTCAGGTACGTGGTGTGTCTTCTCGTGCAGCTGATTTAGGTCCATTGATCGTTATTGATGGTGTACCAGGTGGTAACCTCACTAACATCAATCCAAATGATATCGAGAGCTATGATGTCCTCAAGGATGGTGCAGCTTCTGCTATCTATGGTACACGTGGCTCTAATGGTGTTATCCTTGTGACAACGAAGAAAGGTGCACGTGATGGTAATCTCCATACTACTTATAATGGAACAGTGGCATTCGATGTTATTAAGAAAGAACTCGATATGCTCAATGCTGCAGAGTATCGTGCTAACCGTTTGGCATCAGGTACAGGTTATGACCTTGGTAGTTCTACTGATTGGATGAAGGAAGTGAGCCGAGTTGGCGTACGTACTGTACATACTTTAACCCTCAGTGGTGGTAATATCAAATCAAACTATCGTGCTTCTGTTGACTATCGTGACGCAAAGGGTATTGATAAATACTCTGGTCGTGAAGAATATGGTGCACGTGCTTCTTTGAGTCACACGACAAAAAGTGGTCTTATTACTTTCGGTTTGAATATTGCTCCACGTATCGCTTATCGTAAGAATGCAAGTTGGGATGTATTCCGTAATGCAGTAGAAGCGAACCCAACTACTCCTATTTGGGATCCACAGAACCCAACACAATATTATAATTTCAAGGGTCAGGCTGCAGCTTATAACCCTCTTGAAATGGAAAAGCGTGAAAAGAATACAGGTACTACTAAGTTGATTGACTGGGACGGTACTGTTAAGTTGAATCTTTTCCCACTCTTGTTGAAGAATCCTGGTAAGCAAGTTTTGACTACACAGTTGACTTATGCTGACCATCAGTATGATAATTATAACCAGTGGTTCCGTCCATCTACTAATACTTTGGCTATCAATGCTGGTCGTACAGGTGAGGCAAGTCAGAGTTATAGCAAGGAATCAATGATGAGTTTGGAGTGGATTACCAATTATGCTAACTCTTTTGGTGATCATAACTTTAAAGTAATGTTGGGTTATTCTTATCAGTATAATAAGTTCTCTGGCTTTAATGCAGAGAACAAGGACTTCCCTAATGATGCACTTGAGGATAACAACCTTGGTACAGGTTCTTTCATGAAGAAGAAAGATGAGCTTGGTTTGGGCTCATATATGAATGATAACAAGCTGATTTCTTTCTTCGGACGTGTAAGTTATGACTGGAAGGGACGTTATATGTTCACTGCTTCTCTTCGTCATGAAGGTTCTTCTAAGTTCGGCGTAAACCATAAGTGGGGTAATTTCCCTGCTGTTTCTGCTGGTTGGCGTATCTCTGATGAGCCTTTCATGCAGGGAACAAAGAGTTGGTTGACAGACTTGAAGCTCCGTGCTGACTATGGTGTAACGGGTAATCAGGGCTTTGGTTCATATAAGTCGCTAGCTACAATGACTGGCTTTGGCTACTATATGTATAATGGTAAGTCTTATCAAGTGTGGGGACCAGCCAGAAACGAAAATCGTGTGTTGCATTGGGAGAAAGGTAAGAACTGGAATATTGGTTTAGACTGGGCTCTGTTTAATGGTAACCTTTATGGTTCATTCAACTATTATAATCGTACCCAACAGGATCTCGTGGGAGACTATCCAGCACCAATGCCACCATACTTGTTCTCTTCAACATTTGAGAATGTTGGTACCATGCGTAACTCTGGTTTCGAGTTTGATATTACTTGGAATGCTGTTAAGACGAAGGACTTCTCTTATACATTGAACATTGTTGGTGCAACAATGAGTAATAAATTTGTGCACTTCTCAAAACGAGAATATACAAAAGCTACTTATGATTATCGTGTGTCAACACAGGATCCTTACCCATTCCATACCTTACAACGTCTTGAAGAAGGTAGACGTGTTGGTAGCTTCTATATGTGGAAGTATGCAGGCATTGACCCACAAGGTCGTTGGATAGTATATGACAAGAATGGCGATATGGTCTTGGCAGACAATGCTACTGATGATGACCGTCAGTATGTTGGTAATGGTCTGCCTCAGTTCACGGGTTCTATGACACATAGTTTCCGTTACAAGAACTTTGATGCATCTCTGTTCTTCCAGACAGCTCTTGGTTTTGATATCTTCAATATCCATGACTTCTATTATGGAACAAAGAACTTCCAGGGTAATGTAATGGATAAGGCATATAGTAAGAACCTTGCTATTAGCCAGAATCCTATTGTGTCTGACTACTTCCTTGAGCCTGGTGACTACTTGAAGTTATCTTCTGTAAGTCTTGGTTATACACTGAATCTTAATAAGAAATACATTGATTCTATAAGAATCTATGCTACAGCTGGCAACCTCTTTACGATTACTAAGTTCTCAGGTATTGACCCTTCTAACTATCAGTTGAATGGCCTTGATCCAGGAGCTACTGGTTCTCGTACTTACTACCCCTCAGTACGTCAGTTCTTGTTGGGCTTACAGGTTGACTTCTAAAGAATTGTTCAATCATTAGATATTGAAATACAATGAATAAGTTATATAAATATGCCGCACTGTTGGCAGTTCCTGCGGCTCTTATGACAGCCTCAAGTTGTACAGATCTTAGTGAGACACTGTACGACCAAGTGGCATCAAACAACTATTATAATACAAAAAATGATGTTATTCGTGCGGTACTTCGTCCGTTTGAGCATGGTTTCTGGAGTATCCAGAATCGTCATGTGTTGAACGAAGAGTCTGCGGATCAACTTATTACTCCTACTCGTGGAGACTGGTGGGATGATGGTGGACGTTGGGCACGTCTGCATCGTCACAAGTGGCTTGTGACAAATGGTGAGGCACAGTCAGAGTTTAATGGATGCTATCAAGGTATCGGTCAGGCTAACAAGGTTATTGAAGACCTTGATAAGCTGTCTGCTTCCAAGTTCGGTTTCTCAGAGGATGAGTTCAAAAATTTGAGAGCTCAGAACCATGTCTTACGTGCTTGGTTCTATATAAGACTTTTAGATGCTTTCCGCAACATTTATTTGTCACAGAGCTTCTATGATCAATCAAAGAACTCTAAAGAACAAGTCCCACCAAAAGAGATATTTGACTTTATTGAGAAAGACCTGAAAGAAGCTCTCCCAGAGTTGGCCAAGAAGACATCTCTTGGTGGTAATGGTAAACTTGAAGGACAGTGGACACAGGCAGGTGCAGCTGCTTTGTTGGTACGTCTTTATATGAATGCTAAGGTCTATATTGGCGAAGATCACTTTGCTGATGCTGAACAGTATGCACAGGATATCGTAGACGGAAAGTATGGTACTTATGCTGTTGCTGACCGTTGGGATGCTGCTTTTGATTGGGATAATGAGAATTGTGATGAGGTAATCTTTGCCTTCCCAAGTTCAGGAGAGACCCACTGGCATTACAAAGGTGACATGTATTGGTGGTCAGTTCCTTCAAAGGCTAATGACTGGTTACACGATACTAAGAGCAGAGAAGGTTCTCATAACATTAAGTATTCTGCTTCTCCAAGTTATAATCCTAAGGGTGAGAAGTATAATTATGAGCTTGGTATGCCTATAGCACAGTTCAAGAAGTATCCTTCTGATGTACGTCTGAAGATGTATAAGAACCTTAGTAATGGTCGTCGTGAGGGTATGTTTATCTTTGGAAAGATTCAGTATACTGATGATAATGGCAATACTCAGTATCTGAAAGACCACCACGACCAGTACACTCTAGACTTACGTGACGCTGTTGGTAAGTTCGGTGGAACCGATGGAAGTAAGTGGCTCGATAAGGCAGCTAGCCGTCTTGAGGATGGAGACGACAACTCTGGTTGGATGTTTGCTAAGTATCCTCTGTATTCAGACAATGAGGAGGAACAGCAGTTCGAGGCTGATTACTGTGAGGTTCGTCTTCCTGAGATCATCTATAGCCTTGCTGAATGCAAGCTTCGCAAAGGAGATACGTCTGGCGCAGCTAAGTTGTTAAACTCAGTTCGTAAACGTAACTATCCTTCTTCTGACTGGTCAACAGTTCTGTATGCACCAGAAGGTGCTGCTACTCTTGATATGAAAGAGATGTTAGCAGAGTGGGGACGTGAGTTCTTTGCAGAGGGTCGCCGTCGTATTGACCTGATTCGTTTTGGTAAGTTTGGCAATGCTTGGTGGGATAAGGATGCTGATGCTGACAATCACACAGAGATATTCCCATTCCATACAGAGATTTTGAACACTCATATTGGTATGAAGCAGAACCCAGGTTACAATTAATGTTTAACGACTAAAACCCTATTGTAGAAATGAAGAAATTAATGAAATATGGAATGTTTGCATTGTTGGCGCTTCTTGCGTCAACAACATTCCAGTCATGTAATGATGATAAGGATATCGTTGTGATTACAGAGGAGTTACCTCTGAAGCTCGGCCATCTTTATATGGTGGGTGATGCAACACCTGCAGGATGGAATATCGATAATCCTTTTGAGATGACGAAGGATGCTAACGACAACTTCATATTCACTTATCATGGTAAGTTGAATGTGGGTGAGTTAAAGTTCCCTATTGCCAAAGGTGATTGGGGTGCTACCTTTATTTATGCTCCTGAAGCCAATACAGAGATCAATGCTAATGGTGTTGCAAGCAGTGGCTTCGATGTTCGTAAGGGAGGTGCTGACAATAAGTGGAAGATTACACAGGCAGGTTATTATAACTTGACAATTGATCTTCGTACCCGTAAGATCTCTGCTGCTTATGAAGGCGAAGGCCCTGTTGAGCCTATTGCTGCAGAATGGTTGTCATTCATAGGAGATGCTACTCCTTATGGATGGGATAACAACGGTTTGAACACAAAGCTGCAGGCTGGTACAGAACGTTTCACAAAGACATCTGACAACCCATTGCAGTTCACTTATGAGGGACATCTGAATGTTGGTGAGTTCAAACTCGTTACTAACAATTCTGATCTTCCTGCTTGGTCAAACCTTATCCAGGCTCCAGAGCCTAATTGTGAGGTGAACCATGAGGGCGTTGCAAAGAACGGAATGACAGTAGGTGGTGCTGACAATAAGTGGAAAGTAACTGAGGCAGGTACTTACAAGATTGTCTTCGACCTTACGAACCATACTATAAAGGTTGAGAGCTTCACTGCAGATGCTGCTCCAACTCCAGCTGCTACACCTTGGGATACAGAGACTGTTTATATGATAGGTAGTGCAACACCAGCAGGATGGGTTACCGATAACGGAGTAGAAGTAACAAAGACGGGTGATCATCTGTTCTCTGTTGAGGTACAACTTAGTGAAGGTGAGATGAAGTTCATGCTTGATAAGTCAGGTTTCTCTAGCGATAAGCCTTACTTCTTTGCACCTGAAGCTGATACTGAAATCAATGAGAATGGTGTTGCTAACGATGCACTTGCTTATGGTACAGAGGCTTCTTATGGTGATAAGAAGTGGAAGGTTACCAAGGCTGGTAAGTACAAGCTGACACTCGATTTGAATAATAAGAAGCTTAAAGCAGAATACCTGGGTGCATAACAGAATCCGATAATATTATCAACTGGCAATCATTTGATAGATATGCTTTGTGATTTTGACTCATACGAGTCACGCTCGTAGAACATATGTGTCACACATGTAGAACATAGGAGTCAGAAAGATGAATCATATGGTTGCCAGTTATTAACTACTTATGATAGATTAAAACAATGAAGAAATATATTTTTGCAAGCTTGGCATTTGCTGCTTTACTTACGAGTTGTAATAGCAACGAGTGGGATGTTACCAGCGATCTGAGTGTTGATAAGACTGATCCAACCATAGGTCTTACTCCTCTTGCAGAGTCAGAGGGTATGGATTATGCTCCATTATACTGGAGTGTGTACGGCGAACTGCGTGCACAAGAGAAGGCAGGAACGTTCCCAAACATCTTCACAGAAGACATGTGGGATCAAGCCATTGATTATGTAGCAACCAATCTTAAGGCACATGGCTATGATATGCTTGTTACTGATGGCTTTGCTTCAATGAGTGGTGATAATGGATACATGACTCGATACAGCCATACACAGAGAAGTGACTCTTCTCCAGAGGTGGAATTGTCTACTATTGTATCAAAGTTAGCTGCCAAAGGATTAAAGCTTGGTGTGTATGATAATCCATTCTGGTATCATTATACCAACCCTGACGCTGTCATTCCTGGAACAGATGGTATCAAAGTAAGCAGTCTGGCTTATGATCCTACCAAGGATAAGGATATCAAACATCCAGAAGGTAAGGACCAGTTTGGTTGGGTTATGACAGATCATCCAGGTGCTGAACAGTTCTTTGAAGGTTTCTTCAAACATTATTCTGACCTTGGGGTGAAGTTCATTCGTATGGATTTCCTTTCATGGTATGAGGATGGAATGAACTATAATGACATCATCGGAAAGGGATTCGGCCGCGAACGTTATGTGAAAGGTATGCAGTGGGTGAATAAGTATGCACAGAAATATGGCATTTATGTCTCACTCGTTATGCCTCACTTACGTAATGATGCTATCATTGAGAGGTATGCAGGTAACATGGTACGTATTGATGCTGACGCACTCGAGGGTACTTGGTATCGTTTCTCTGATAACGGACGTGGTAGTTTGCGTGGTGGTTGGCCAAATTCTGAGAACGCTTTCGACGGTTTCATCAACTGGTCAAAGATCTCAGGGCACAAGAAGATCCGTCTTGATGGTGACTTTATCCGTATAGGAAGCTATGCAGATGACAATGAGAAGATGTCTGTTATCTCTCTTCCGTTGATGGCTGGTGGTCCTATCTCTGTAACTGATATGCCTACAGGAGCCGATTTGAAGTTCTTCCAGAATGATGAAATGCTTGCATTGAATAAGGAAGGCTTCGTAGGTAAGCCTTTGGAACGTAACCTTTGGAACACTGATGGTGAGATTTGGTACGGTCAGATGAAGGATGGTTCATGGGTTATTGGACTCTTCAATCGTGACCAGGCTGCAGCAACTCGTTCTTTGGAGCTCTCTAAGATTGGTCTTACAGGCACTTGGATGGCTCATGATATGTGGAAGCATGTAGACGAAGGTCCTGTGACGGATAAGGTTGAAGCGCTCATCCCAATGCATGGTTGCAAGATTATTAAGCTGACAAAAGCAAACTAACTCTCTACTGTCTCTTAGTAGGACAGAACGATTTATAAAAAAGGAATCAACTGGAAATACCCAGCTGGTTCCTTTTTTTTGTATCCTTCTTTTGCGTGAATAGATAGAGTCCGTACAACTAATGGATCATATTCATAGCTTTATTACCTCGTTAGTATGTGAGCTCAGGTTAAGTTGTAGGGTAGAGCGTGAAGTTATCTGTCCCATGGAACTTTAGTGCAGACCAGCACAAAAGAGTTCGTTCTTTTTCTCTTGGTGCAGCCTGCAGTCAACAATTGTTAAGGTTATTCCTTGTGGTGCACCATTAATCTACCTTCTCCCTCCATCGTACCGCAACTCTTCATGATGTGCTCACCAGCAGCATTGTGAGTGTAACGACTTGTCTTGCCATTAGTAGAGAGTACCATCATGCGGTTGTGCTCATCCCTGTAGTGTTATGTGTTTTGTCGTGGCTATGCTGTCAAGGTTATTCTCTTTTTGAAAAGAATAGATAATCCGAGCATAGCACTTTCAAAGGCAAATATACAACTTTCTTTTGTAAATGGGTCTTTAGAACATGGGAGAATGGGGAAGGATAGGGAGCGTTGTGTGCGTAAATGTAACCAAGTGAGAAGCATCAAAATCCCTAATTTAGTTTTATTTTTAGTTGCTGTCACTTTTAACACTCCGTGTAATGGGTTTATATTCAGGTGATTAAAGACGATAACGGAGTGACAGAAATGACAGCAAAATCAGGAATGTTATTTAATCGGCTTTTGTCCTCGGGTGGAAAAAGGGAAACTCATAGTTATTGGATACTGCAGTTAATGATAAAACTATCCAGAGCAGTTTCATGTAAACTTATCAGTCTCTCCATCTACCACCGGACAATTACGAACTAATCGAAAATATGTTTACAGTGAATTGAAGCTGCGTGTCAACAAAATCAGGAAGTATGCAAAGTATTCATACTTGTATACCATTTTCTATCAAGGACTTACAAACGCTCTTCTAAAAGGTGCCCTTTTACCGTGCAAAAGGGCATCTTTCACACCTCAAAAGAGCACCTTTTACCATGCAAAAGGGCATCTTTTACCGTATCAAATACCACCTGCTATCCCCAATTTATGAATCTTTATTACAACTCTTCGAATGTCCTTTTTCTTTTCATAACAAGCGAGTATTTCACCCTCTGTATTATTAGGGCAACACCATAAGAACCGCTGTTTTTAATTTTCCTGTCACTCCTGTCACTCTTTCCTATGTTACAACGCATTGATAACAAGCCGATTATGTGAAATGTTAAAAGTGACAGCAACTTAAAACAAAAACTAACTTGGGCTTTTAGAGCAGCTATAAACCGTGTGATACTTAAGAAAATAGGCTATGAATTATACCGAAATCATATCCTTATTATGTTTATAAAGAAAATAAAAACCGTATTGCCATCACTGGCAATACGGTTTGAAGAGAAATGTTATATGATTAGTTACATTGGTTATAGTTTTACGCTTAGTCCTACATACCATGTTGCGCCATAAACAGGAGCATACATAAAGGCTGCATCGTCAGTATGTTTTTCATCCTGAATGTAGCCAAAGATATTCTTAGCACCAGCATAAACGGTACACATGCCGAATCGTTTAGCTGCCCGACAGTTGAATATCATGAAGGTGTTTGTCTTCTTTATCTTTGATGTCTTACCATCATCGTCAGAGTTATAATCGATATACATCTTACCTTGTAGAGAACTTGTCACAGAGAATGACCACGTGCCTGGAGTGTAATCAAGGTCAATATCACCTGTCATAGCTGGGAAACGCGAGATATAACGACTGTCTTTAGCATACTGTAAGCGCTGTGGAAACTCTTGTACAGATGGGTCGTTAGGATCTGACCATTCAGCACGTTCATGTTTGAACTTACCTTTATTGAATGTCCAATTCAGCCCGGCAGTGAAGTTGCGGAATAGCGAAGCTTTAGCTCCTAGCTCCACTCCTTGTACATAAGCATCGTCAACGTTCTCCCATTGGTAGGAATAACCGAATTTCTTAACCTCATCGTCAGCAGGTGAGAACTGGATTTTATCCTTGAGATTAGTGCGGAAGAGGTTTATACTTAGTTGATACCACTTGCCGTAATAGTCGGCAGAGAAGTTATAACTGATGGCACGTTCTCCCTTCAGGTTTGACGATTTCCATACACGTGGAGAACCACTACACAGGTGTAAGTCCTCTGAGAATCCATAAGGTGCACGGAAACCTGTTCCAATATTTGCACGGAGAATCAGTGATGGAGTTACCTCGTACTTAACGGCAAGACGTGGATTGATGGTAGTCTTGCGGAACTTTGTTGTTGGAAAGGCACTGTCTGATACCTTCACACTCGTCGTATATTCTTCTCCCGAACTGTGTGAATCAATTCTGATTCCTGGTACTACCGTCAGCTTTGGTGTTATATTCCACTCGTCTTGAATGAAGAAACCTATCTCGTTAGCATGCTTTTTACCGATTGAAGTGTATGGCACACCGTAATAGGGACTTGTTTTTTCATCTTCGGCTGATATGACATAGAGTCCAGTCTCACGCAGACGGGTGAAGTAACCTTGTACGCCAGTAAGCAAAGTATGCTTGCCAAGGATGGAGGTAAAGGTAAGTGAAGGGGTTACGGTGTTTTCCTTAGCAATGTAAGGTCGCATGATAGAGACATCCGGTTCAGCCCCATCTTCATCGGGATGTGCTGGATCTTTGTGGGAATCCATGTAGTCGTGCAGGAAGGTATCGTTGGTTGCCTGTCGCTTATGATAGACATAAGCTGTAGCAAAGTTCAATTCAGAGTGTGCACCGATGGGTAGTGTATAAGCTAGATCACCTGATAGGCGGTTGGTCTTGATGTTCTCTGTCCCATCCGTATAAGGGTTCAGATATTGGTCGTTTGTCATTACTCCACCGAAACGTTGCTCATCAATAGCTTTTCCACGGATGACAAGTTTATCGTTCTTGGTGAATGGCTGATAGAAATATAGGCTGAAACCGAGGTTATTCATAGTTTCATTCACACGGTCAGAAATACCATCTTTGTGTTTTACCTCATTACGTGTTAGTCCATCTTGCGTCTCATCAATAGCTTTCATCTCTGTTCGTTGAGCGAAAACACTCAGTCCTATATTGTTGTAACGCATAGATCCTGATCCCTTATAGCTTTTGAATCCATAGTTACCAAACTGTACATCACCAGTGACACTGGGTTCATAAGTAGGTTCTTTAGAAATGATATTGATGGCTCCTGCTACTGCACTGCTACCATAGAGTGCTGAGCCAGCCCCTTTCACAACCTCTAATCGGTCAATATCATTGGTGCCGATCTGTTGAAGACCATAAACGCCAGCAAGCCCAGAGTAGACGGGTTCACCGTCAATAAGTACCTGTGTGTGTTCTGCTCCTAGCCCTTGCATGCGTACTTCCGAGAAGTTGCAGAACTGACATTGCTGTTCAACACGTATTCCCGGTACTCCTTCAAGTGCTTCGTAAAGATTCTGGGCATTCTTTTTTGTAATCGCTTGTGATGTCAGAACCTCTGTGCGGATAGGCACATCTTTAACAAAGTGACTCGTTCGTGTACCTGTTACTACTACTTGACTCAGTTCTAAAGGATCTTTCTCTAACTCGAAATAAGCCTCAGTACCTTTCCCTGCAACCATCTCCACTTCTAATTCCTGTGGTTGATAGCCACTAAGTGTAGCAACAACGGTCTGCTTTCCTACCGGAAGATTACCTATTTTGTAATGTCCCGTACCATCACATTGAGTCTTGAGATTTGTCCCTTTGATACTGATGACTGCGTGTGCAAGGTGTCGTCCACCTTCTTTTGCTTTCACATCGCCAAAGAGCATAGCGTCAGTACTTTGTGCCATGGAGTTAATTGAACACAACATGACTACTAATAATAGTAATATCTTGTTCATAAATTATAGTTGGTTTGTAAATTCTTTGCAAAGATATGTATTGCCATTTATTGTGACAATACCTATTATTAGGTATTTAGTGGTTTCTAAAACTTCATAGAATAGATATATTATATAGGTGTAAAACGGAAACAGAGGGTTACCTTATCTTGGTAATCCTCTGTCTTTATCTTGTTGGTAATATATTTCTAATTTGCTGTATAGCCTTGTAGGTGAAGCTTATCCATTATATCTTTTTGAATCGTTACCTTACCTTTATAGCTTCCTTCCTTAGTCTTGATTCCCGATTTATCTTTCCATACATACTTAAAGCGGAATTCAATCTCATGGTCACCAGTTTTACGAAGGTAGACATAGCTACCATTTTGGAAGAAATGCTCATCATATTCATAAGGTCCACCACCTACGAATGATCCACCAGCAGACCAGTCACCTGGCTTGGTTAAGTCTATTTGCTGTCCAGCTAAAGTCTCCGAGATGTTCACAAAGACAGATTCGTTGGTCAGTCCCAATGGGTAGAGAACCGAATAGTGTCCATCAAATTCACTGAAAAGAACGGGAACAATACCATCTGTTCCATTGCTGTCATCATCACTGCTACAAGCACTAAAGCTAACACATAGTGCCAGTGCGAAGGCACAAGTCACGAGGGCATACGCCCATTTCTGAATACTTTTACGCATAATGTTTACCTTTTAAATAGTTATATCATTGGCAAAGATAGTATATATATCTTAAAAGAAGTAACAAATACTATAGAAAATAAAACATGTATATCTATGATGCTGATGCTTTTTCATAACCCTCCTGCCGTTATTCGACTGATTTTCCGTAACTTTGCAGTCAGATAAAAAAGAAAATATAAGATGAAGATAGAAGACCAAATTACCAGTGCTGCACTTGCAGCTGTCAAGGATTTATATGGAGTAGAGGTTCCTGAGAAGATGATTCAGTTGCAGAAAACACGTAGTGACTTTGAGGGTAACCTTACACTTGTGACCTTTCCATTACTGAAAACATCACATAAGAAACCAGAAGATACCGCACAGGATTTGGGTGAATACCTGAAGAAGAACTGTAAGGCAGTGGCTGACTTCAACGTTGTAAAGGGCTTCCTCAACCTTGTTATAGCACAGTCTGCATGGGTCGGACTACTAAATGACATCAATGGTGACGAGAAGTTCGGTGAGAAGCGCGTTACAGATGATAGCCCATTGGTAATGATAGAATACTCTTCACCTAATACTAATAAGCCTCTTCACTTAGGTCATGTACGTAACAACCTGCTTGGTTGGTCATTGGCACAGATCATGGAAGCTAATGGAAACAAGGTTGTTAAGACGAATATCGTCAATGATCGTGGTATCCACATCTGTAAGTCAATGCTTGCTTGGCTCAAATGGGGTAATGGTATTACACCCGAGAAGGCTGGTAAGAAGGGTGATCACTTGATAGGTGATTTCTATGTTCTCTTTGATAAACACTTCAAAGAGGAGTGTAAGCAGCTACAGGAGCAGTATGAGAAGGAGGGAATGACAACTGATGAAGCTAAGGCGAAGGCTGAACAAGAGGCTCCACTCATTAAGGAAGCACACGAGATGCTCGTTAAATGGGAAAATAATGACCCAGAGATACGTGCTTTGTGGGAGAAGATGAACAGTTGGGTATATGCTGGCTTTGATGAGACCTACAAAGCGTTGGGTGTTGGCTTTGATAAGATTTACTATGAGTCAAATACCTATCTTGTTGGTAAGAAGAAGGTGGAAGAAGGCTTGAAGAAGGGTCTTTTCATCCGTAAGGATGATAATTCTGTATGGGCTGACCTGACCAATGAGGGATTAGACCAGAAACTTCTGCTGCGTAAAGATGGTACATCGGTCTATATGACACAGGATATTGGTACAGCAGAGATGCGTTTTAATGACTTCCCTATCGACAAGATGATCTATGTTGTAGGTAATGAGCAGAACTATCACTTCCAGGTTCTTTCTATTCTCTTAGACCGTTTAGGCTTCAAATGGGGTAAAGACCTTGTACATTTCTCTTATGGTATGGTTGAATTACCAAACGGAAAAATGAAAAGCCGTGAGGGAACGGTAGTTGATGCCGATGATCTTGTTGCATCAATGATTGAGAATGCCAAGACACTTAGTGAGGATAAGGTGAATAAATTGGAAGGTATCACCGAAGAAGAGAAGAACGAAATAGCTCGCATTGTAGGTATGGGAGCTCTAAAATACTTCATCCTGAAGGTTGATGCACGTAAGAATATGCTCTTTAATCCTGAAGAATCAATTGACTTTAATGGCAATACGGGTCCATTTATTCAATATACTTATGCTCGTATCCGTAGTATTCTCCGTAAGGCTGAGGCTCAGAACATCACTTTGCCTGACACCTTGAATGATGATGCACCATTGAATGAGAAGGAAATAGCACTCATCCAGAAGTTGAATGATTTCAGTGTGGCAGTAGCTCAAGCTGGTGTTGACTATAGTCCAAGTGGTATTGCGAACTACTGTTATGAGTTAACAAAGGAGTTCAATCAGTTCTATCATGACTATAGTATCCTCAATGCTGATTCTGATGCAGAGAAGATAACCCGTCTTGTTCTTGCTAAGAACGTGGCTAAGGTTATCAAGAACGGTATGGCTCTGTTGGGTATTGAAGTGCCTGAGAGGATGTAAGCCCCACCCCGACCCTCCCCGAAGGGGGAGGGAGACTAATTGGGTGAGGTGGATAAAAATAAACCTTGCTCTTGATTAAGACTATGTATATCTACGAAACGGCTGATGAGATAGAGTATGGACTGCTGAAAGCGAATGCTATCAAGAACAGACAATACGAAACGCAAGCGGAAAATCTACTTTGGTTATACCTAAAAGGAAAACAAAGTGGGTACAAGTTTCGTAGACAACATGTCATCAAACAATACATTGCCGACTTCATTAACCTTAAGTATAAACTTATTGTTGAAATTGATGGTAAGTATCATTTTAGAGATGAACAGATTATAAAGGATGAGGAACGAACTCGTGACCTTGAGCAATGGGGGTATAGGGTCATCCGATTCACTAATGAAGAAATCTTTAACCATCGAGAAGAAGTTATCAAGAAGATTAAAAAGACCATAATGGCAATAGAATCATATAATACGGATCAAATTGGTGGTGGTCAGCTAAACACACAGACGAGTTCTCAAACAAACACTCAGTCAGGTGTCCAACCACAGCAGACTGGGGCTTCCCCCCTTTCGGGGGGATTGAGGGGGGCTGTTGTAAACCCACCTTCATATCGCAACGACACTGTACTCCCTCTACCAAAGGAGGTTCGTTGTCCTTCATGGGCTGTTGATGCTGCTTGCTCTGGCAATCCAGGACCAATGGAATATCAATGTGTTGACCTACAGACTGGGGCTCAAGTGTTCCATTTCGGACCAGTTCAGGGGACGAATAATATTGGTGAATTCCTTGCTATTGTCCATGCTTTAGCTCTGATGGAGAAGCAAGGAATAACGGATAAGGTTATTTACAGTGACTCTTATAATGCTATTTTGTGGGTAAACAAGAAACATTGCAAGACGACACTTGAACGTAATTCCAAAACCGAACAGCTTTATCAGGTCATCGCACGTGCTGAACAGTGGCTTCGAACGCATAAGGTTACCACACCCATTATTAAGTGGGAGACAAAACAGTGGGGAGAAATTCCTGCCGATTTTGGAAGGAAATAGAAGCCCCACCCCGAACCTCCCCGAACCAACGGTCACTGACCGAAGGGAAGTAATGGGGGGAGGGAGACAAATTCGCGTATGGTTTGGTATGATTCATAAATGGATTGGGGTAGGAAGTATTATCAACTATATACTACAAAAGTTTATTTTTCATTTGCTGTCACTTTTAACACTCTGTTCTAATATGTTTATTACCAATATGTTATATGAATTTGTGGGGTGACGGTAGTGACAGGAAAATGGGATTATGGTGAATCAAATAAAAGCAGATTTGTAATGGATAAGAGTCTATTTGGTTCGAATAAGGGATAATCGACTCAGTAGAAATAGCATTCAACAGTAACAACATACCAAATAAAGGAATCTAAAAAGCTCCAGTAAGTCAGAACTTACTGGAGCTTTTATTATTTCTCTTATAACCTTCCTCAACAAGCTTATAAAGAGGAGTTACGTTAGATGGAAGTAGAGAATTACATCTATAAAGACAATCCCCTTTATTCTACTCATCCTCTATTTGTCTCCCTTCCCCCATTACTTCCCTTCGGTCAGTGACCGTTAGTTCGGGGAGGGGTGGGGCTGTTTTATCCGTAGATAATATTACCGTTCTCGTCCTTGTACTCATCAAGTCCCTTCTCGTATGTAGCCATAGCACGCAGACTCATACCTACATTTGAGAAGCCACCATCGTGGTAAAGGTTCTGCATTGTCACCTTACGAGTGAGGTCTGAGAACATCACGATGCAATAGTCTGCACACTCATCAGCACTGGCATTGCCCAGAGGTGACATACGATCGGCGAAGTCGAAGAGCTTATCCATACCCTTTACACCAGATCCTGCAGTAGTCATGGTTGGTGATTGAGAAATGGTATTGATTCTAACATGGTGCTCACGACCATAGATGTAGCCGAAGCTACGAGCAATACTCTCCAGCAAAGCCTTGGCGTCAGCCATGTCATTGTAACCGTAGAAGGTACGCTGGGCAGCGACATAAGACAGAGCGAGGATTGAACCATACTCATTAATAGCGTCGAGCTTCTTGGCACTCTGAATCATCTTGTGGAATGAAACAGCAGATATATCGAGTGTAGTGTCAAGCAACTTGTAGTCCAAGTCATCATATGTGCGGTGCTTACGAACGTTTGGAGACATACCGATAGAGTGCAGAACGAAGTCGATCTTACCACCCAGAATTTCCATTGAACGTTTGAAAACATTCTCTAAGTCCTCAACATTAGTAGCATCAGCAGGGATAACCTCGCAGTGAAGCTTTTCTGACAACGCACTGACAGTACCCATACGTACTGCAACAGGAGTGTTAGATAAGGTGATTGTTGCACCTTCTTCTACTGCTTTCTCAGCAACTTTCCAAGCAATTGATTTCTCGTTAAGAGCCCCGAAAATAATACCTCTTTTACCTTTTAATAAGTTGTAACTCATAATCTTCGTTGTTGTAATTTGGTGTAAAGGTAAGAAAAAAAGGTTGATTTGCCAAGAGTTTATGGATAAATAACATCACGGATGCTATCCGTATGTGTCGATACGTGACCTTTATCTCGGGTAATATCTTGGTGTACGAACCTTCTTTTGTAAATAAATGAATAGACTTTGGGAGGGTTCTGCTTTATCTTTTATGTGTGATGAAACAACGCAACATATAGACAATAAACATTCCTGTAGACCCCACTAGTGCCAAAGCCATATCTTTCTGCGCATCCCACATGTCCCCTTGTTGACCGTTATAATTGTCAGCAGCATCTGGCGTCATAACGATTGTTAGTAACCATTCGAATAATTCGTAAATCATACTACCCGTTTGAATCATCAGCCAAGCCATAAAAATAGCAACAAATGAAGGTTGTTTTAGCCACTTCTTACAAATATAAACGAAATAAGGGAATAGGAATACACCGAAAGAAAAGTGTACTAACCGATCGTAATGATTGCGTGGATCGTGAAAAAAGTGTGCATCTACTATGCCTAATGAAACTGCCCACTCTTTATAAGGAACGTATGAGTAAATATATCGGGCACCTATTACATGGAGGATTGTAAAACAAGTAATCCCTATAAAGGCTGACATGGGTAGCTTTTTTCTGAACACATCAACAGTCAGAGGTATCAATAACAATACTGTACCAATATGCTGAAGTACCTGTTCGTTAGGATAAATCGGATGAATACACGTAATGATCGTTATTGCCACTACCAACAGAACAAGTGTTAATCTTATCTTATCCATTGACCTGCTTTTTGATTATACAACATAACAAAGATAGTTCTTTTTTATAAATT
>ENA-OWLL01000166-OWLL01000166.1-metagenome-genome-assembly--contig:-NODE-166-length-17510-cov-5.801375_pt1 | contig 17510 bp, 13 predicted proteins | sample MGYA00245347_ERZ651098 | MGnify/ENA primary metagenome ERZ651098 (study PRJEB26857, sample SAMEA4031767) | metagenome | biome: human; feature: oral; material: saliva | place: Philippines | collected 2014...
CACATGCATGTCTAGAATGTAAGAGATTAAAAATTTCCTTAAAATTAAACATATGCGGGCCCACAATAATAGGTTTTCCATGAGCAGCTGGTTCTAGAATATTGTGCCCCCCTGTTTTAACAAGAGAACCACCTACGAAAATGATATCGCCTAAGCTGTATAAACGACCAAGTTCCCCTATTGTATCAAGCACTACCACAGGAATTTCCTTATGGACAGGCTCCGTCATATCGCTGCGACAAATCGCTTCCAAACCATAATGTTTTGCTAAGGTCTGTACATCATGGCCTCTATAAATCTCACGAGGCGCAATAAGTAATCTTGCATTAGGATACTCTACTAAAACCTGTTTAAAAGATTCAAATACGGCTTCATCTTCACCCTTGTGTGTACTGCCTGCAACGATAATAGGATGATTATGACCAAATCCAAATTCGTCTAACAAGGCTTGCTTTTCTTCTTCGGATACTGTCGCATAGGTTTGATCATACTTCATATTACCCGTAACAGTCATTTCATCAGGGTTCGCACCAAGCTGTGCAATATATTCTGCATCAAAATTTGATTGCATACAGAATCGTTCGATAGAACTCAACATTTCACGAGTGAAAGCACTAATGTAGCGATAGCGTTTCATACTACGATCAGAAATACGACCATTCACCATCATAACTGGAATCTTTTCAGACTCAGCGATACGCAAGAAATTTGGCCAAATTTCTGTCTCTACTAATAAAATAGCAATCGGTTTAATGATATGCAAAATTTTACGTGTTAAGTAAGGTAAATCTAAGGGGAAGAAAATTATGCCTTCAGCTTCCGGTATAATTCGATGTGCCATCGCATGACCTGTTGCCGTAACGACAGATACAACGACTACCGCTTCTGGAAACTCTCGTTTAATTTCTTTTACAAGAGGACTCGTTGCAACAATCTCCCCAACTGATGCAGCATGAATCCATATCGCACGACGTCCTTCTATTTTTTTTAATAGTGTAGCAGGCATATATCCTGCACTTTGTTTTATACGCTCATAAAAACCATCTTCAAAAGCAAGACGATATAGGATAACCGGAATTAGGCCAATCCAGTAAAATATGAGCAATACATTATATATCCAGTACATGTTTATCCTTTATTAGAGAACTGAACGGAATAAAGATGGTTATATAAACCATTTTCCAAGGCTAATAGTTCTTGGTGAGTTCCCTTCTCTACCAACTTACCTTGATTTAATACAACAATTTGATGTGCATTTTGTACAGTGCTCAAACGATGGGCAATAACAAAGGCTGTACGACCTTCCATCAAGCGGTCTAACGCTTCTTGTACAAGTTTTTCACTTTCTGTATCAAGAGCAGACGTAGCTTCATCCAAAATTAAAATCTTAGGATTCTTCAAGATAGCACGTGCAATTGCAACGCGTTGACGTTGACCACCTGATAACGAACTACCTCGTTCACCTACAATAGTATCGAGACCATCAGGCATCTTATCCACAAACTCTAATACATTCGCCGCCTTAGCCGCTTCGTAAATTTCTTCATCACTCGCATCTAAACGACCATATAAAATATTCTCTTTAATGGATGCATTAAATAAAACTGTTTCTTGTGGTACTAACCCAATTTGATTACGCAAAGATTTAAAGGTTACGTCTTTAATATCTGTACCATCAATTGTTATAGATCCACTCGTCACATCGTAGAAACGAGGCAATAGATTGGCTAATGTTGTTTTCCCTGCACCAGATGGACCTACTAAGGCTACGCTTTCACCAGCCTTAACAGACAAGTTAAAATCACATAATGCCATTTTTTCGCCATCATAGGAGAAACTAACATGATTAAAATCTACATCACCTTTGATATCAGGCAATTCTATAGCGTTTTCTTTTTCCACTACATCTGCTTTTGTATCTAAAATATCAAACACACGGTCAGCTGCAGCCAACGCTTTTTGGATATTACCATAGACTTGGCTCAAACGCTTAACAGGATTTGATAAATTGATAGCATAAATCAAGAATGCAATTAAGGAACCAGCCGTAATCGTCCCTGTAACTACGGAATAGCCACCATACCATAGGATAACAGCCACCGCAATTGCCGCAGAGAACTCAACCATCGGACTTAATAAGCTAGTCAATTTAGTGGCTTTAATAACGGCATTAAAGTTATTTTGATTTTCTACTTCAAAGCGTTTAACCTCAAAACCTTCGCGGGCAAAAGATTTTACGACGCGAATAGCGGAAATCACCTCTTGCAAAAGAGCTGTAATATCAGCGATACGACCTTGTACATCATGGCCAGCTAAACGCAACTTTTTACCAAATACATTTATGATAATCAGCACCATTGGCACCGTTATAAATGTAACAAGCGTTAACTTCCAATCGATGAGTAACATGGAAACTAAAGAACCAATTAAGGTAACGGACTCTGTAATGAGAGATATTAGATTATCCACTACTGCTGATTGAAGAGCAGATACGTCATTTGTAAGATTACTCATGATGACGCCAGTTTTACGGCGATCAAAATAGGATAAGGACAAGCGTTGTAAATGCTTAAAAATTGCTTCCCGTACATCGATGATAACCCGTTGACCGATATAGGACATATTATAAGTCTGTCCATATGTTGCAAAGCCACGAATTAAAAATATTAAAATGATGGCCCCAACGATGAGATTGAGCATAAACATATTTTTATCTTGTAATACTTGGTCTACGACGTTTTTGATTAGCCATGGTACTACGAGATATGCTGCAGCTGCTACAATCATGCAAAATACAGCAAATATCATTCGTTTATAATAGGGTCTCACAAAATACAATAAACGCGAGTAACTATTCATTAGTTTTCTCCTTACCTAGGTCATAAATCAATTGAGCCACGCGATTAACAGCACCTGACTCACCTAGTTTTTCTTTGACGCTGCGCAATTCGGAGCGCATATGTTGATTAACTTGCAAATCATCTAGTAAAGGTAAGACGGTATTCACTATAGCATCTGCAGAAACATCATCTTGCAATAATTCAGGAATGACTTCCTTGCCAGCCACAATATTAGGCAACCCTACATGCGTAAGATTTACGACCATCTTACCGATTCCATATGTAATAGGCGATACCTTATATAATAATACAGTTGGCAACTCCATCATCGCTGTTTCTAGTGTAGCAGTGCCCGATGCAGCTAAACATACATCACAAATTTGCATTAAATCATATGTATGGTCCTCTGTAATCGTTACAGGAACATTCCGTTCACTGATGAAAGCTTCTAATTCACTGCGATCAATCGTATGAGCACGCGGTAAAAAGAACTGCACATCTTCGTGAGACTGTAACAAACGTTCCCCACTTTCAAGCATTACATCCAAGAGGGATAACACCTCTTGTTTTCGACTGCCCGGCATCAATAGAACGCGTTTTGCTTCTGGCCTAGCCCCAAAGTAGTCCATCGCCTCCGTCTTAGTCATGGATGGATGCACGATATCTACTAATGGGTGCCCCACAAATTCCACATCACAATTGAACTTGCGATATGCTTCTGCTTCAAACGGAAAAATAGAGGCCACCTTTGTAACAAATTTCTTAATCGTCTTGCCACGGCTGCTATGCCAAGCCCAAATAGTAGGCGCTATATAGTACAATACAGGGATTCCTAACTGGTGAGCTACTTCAGCCAATTTCATGTTGAATCCCGGATAATCGATACATACAAGTACGTCCGGTTTTTCTTTCAACATAACCCGTTTTAAATAGGTGCGTAATTTAAAGAACTTTGGCAATGATTTTATGATTTCTACGATGCCAATAACGCCGAGATTTTTGATATCATATACGATACGAACGCCAGCTTGTTCCATCAAGGTGCCACCCATACCGAACATTTCTATATTGGAATCTATTTGTGAAAGCGCTTTGGCCACGCTAGCGCCATGTGTGTCTCCAGACGCTTCGCCAGCAGAAAACATAATTTTCATCATAGTTCCTTTCTAGCATCTACAAATGCTTGATCTACAGCACAAATAATAATATTATGGCGATTAGCCATTTCTAGTACATCTTCTTGTTGTACAAATATCGTCTTTTCAGCCTCTACAGCCAAAACATTACAACCACTATCAATCATGGACATTAATGTCTTAATACCTACAGCAGGCACATCAAAGCGAACATCTTGATTTGGTTTTTCAGTCTTAACGACTACGGCCTCACCTCTACCGAGTTCACCGCCGCGCAATATGCATTTATCAGTTCCTTCAATAGCCTCAATAGCCATTGCTGCTTTATGCTTTACTACTACAGTTTGACCAATATCAAGCTTGCCCATCTGTTTAGCCAATTCAAAGCCGAAACAAATATCCTGCCATTGTTCTTCTGTCGGTTGTCGTTTGGTCAACACCCCAACCTTAGGCATGAACGGTTTCAAATACACAGTTTGATCTAGAACAGAAAAACCTTCTCGTTCAATTTCATCAACAATAGCGAGCATAATCGTATCATCTTTACGATTTTTCAATCGTTTAAGGACACCCAAAGTTTTTAAATCAGGGAAGGATAAGCCTTTATATAAAATTTCCTTTGTTACCTTCCCGAGCATAGTAAGCTCAGTAACGCCCTCTTTTTTCAAGGTTTTAAATATTTTACCTAACTTAGCCACACTAATGTTGTAAAAAGCATCCGCTTCTTTCTCTAATATGGGATCCGTATCAGGCACAACTCCGATGACTACAACTTGATGCCCCAACATATGAGCAGCCCGCATGAACTCAACAGGTAAAACGCCAATACCTGCAATTAAACCTACCTTTGCCACGACTATACCTCCTATGTGAAGCCTTATATGGTCCACAATTTTTCGTCAAATCATTTGTTTTGAGTATAATTTTAAGACATACTCATATACACTATATTGTACTATAAATCACGCCATTTTACTATAATTTCAACGCTTTTCTAGCTATAAACGCACTGTATTTTCCTACACTCTTACTCAAAAAGGATGTACCTAAAAAGAGTATAAAATAACCACAAAAAAACTCTACATTATATAAACATAATGTAGAGTTTCATATTAATCACGACGGGTACGCATAATGCCACGATCAGCATTGCGTAAAAAGCGTAATAAGTTTTCAATTTCAACGGAAGAATCAAGTTGCATTTCCATCTCTTCAATAGCTCTAGACAAGCTAAAGCCTGAACGATAAATGATGCGGAACGCTTGCTTCAAGCTACGGCGTACCTCTTCCGAAATACCTGCACGAGATAGGCCAACAGAGTTCAATCCGATAACACGAGCTGGTTGACCATCGGCAATAACATAAGGCGGAATATCTTGTACCACCTTAGCCATACCGCCAACCATAGCATTACGGCCAATTTTTACAAATTGATGAACACCAGCGAGGCCACCTATAACCACGCGATCTTCAACGATAGCATGACCAGCCAAGCCTGCGCAGTTACTCATAATAACATTATTCCCCACAATGCAGTTATGAGCCACATGCGTACACGCTTGTAATAAACAGTTATTGCCAACACGTGTTTCTTCGCCTTCTCCAGTAGCGCGACTAATGGTAACGAATTCACGGATAACCGTTTCATCACCTACGTAACAATAACTTTTCTCGCCTTTAAATTTTAAATCTTGCGGTTCCAAACCAATGGATGCACCTGGATAGATTTCACAACGTTTACCAATGGTTGTCCAACCACCAATAACTACATTGGCACCAATCTGAGTGCCATCCCCTATTTCTACATTTTCCCCGATGACAGCACCAGGTCCAATGACAACATCTTTGCCCAGTTTAGCATTCGGATGCACTATGGCCGTGTTATGAATGTTGGATTCCGCATTTTCCATGCCTACAACTATCACTACAATCACTCCTTAAGTCTATTATACAAGGGCAAACATGTATTCACCGCTAGCACAAAGTTTATCGCCCACATAAGCGCGACCTTCAACCTTGCCCATACGGCCCTTAATTTTTACAATGTCTACTTCCATGCGTACAACATCACCAGGTTTTACTGGATGACGGAAACGTACTTTATCAATGCCTGTAAACATAGGTGTTAATCCACGATTTTCTTCAGGATACAACAAAGCAATGCCACCAACTTGGGCAATTGCTTCTGTTAATAGTACACCAGGCATAACTGGATTTCCAGGGAAATGACCTTGGAAGAACAATTCATTGAATGTAGCATTTTTAATGCCCACAGCACGCTTCATTGGTTCTAATTCAATAATACGATCTACCAATAGCATTGGGTAACGATGTGGTAAAATTTCTAAAATGTCTTCGTGGTTAAGAATCATTGCTGTGTCTCCCTTATTTCTTCTATTATACTATGAGCCAAACGAGAATTGAGTTCATGGCTCGATTTTAACGCAATTACATGTCCCTCAATAGGTCCCAATAAATATAAATCACCCATCACATCAAGGGCTTTGTGACGAACTAATTCGTCTTCAAATCGTGGGACAGATAAACAGGTTGTATCATCGTATACAAGAGCATTATCTGTACTGCCCCCCTTTGCCAAGCCCATGGCTTGCAATTGTTCTAATTCTTTTACAAATCCAATGGTTCTAGCTCGGGCAATATGTTCTTGAAAATACTCAGGTGTTACATCAAAATCACATTGTTGCGTACCAAGTAGCGGATGTGGATTAATCGATGTAAATGTAACGCGATATCCATCATAAGGTACGATAAGAATAAATCTATCGCCATCGTAAATGGAATGGCTACGTTTCACCTTATACACATGTCGTTCAGCTTGTTGTTCTTCAATTCCCGCCTGAAGGATTAAGTCAACAAATACGGCACTACTTCCATCGCCAACAGGTGGCTCAGGAGAGTCCATTTCAACAAAACAGTTATCAATATTCATAGCACTGAATGCAGCCATTACGTGTTCAACAGTGAAAACCTTTGCTTCACCATGTTCCAAAGTAGTAGCGCGCATAGTGTTCGTCACATTATCAATGTGTGCTCGAACGGAGGGGTTTCCCTCTATATCTGAGCGCACAAACACAATTCCTGTATTTTCAGGTGCTGGCTTAAAAACCATGGTTACAGGTTCCCCGCTATGAAGGCCAATTCCCTTATATGAAATAGCCTGTTTAATTGTTTGTTGGGGCTTACTCATAAGAATGTCCTTTCATAATCTAATTCCATGTTTACTATACACCATACTGTATTATACCCTATTTGCATAGCTGTTACAAGAATATAGGACTATTTATCAACTGACTAGATGTAAAAAATCGGCATTGCAAAGCTTTATTTTAAGACATCTGCAACGCCGATTATACTTTTTATATTTTTTTAATGAAATACATCTGGTGGAGTATCAATCTTGTCACTATAATAACGACGAGTCCATTTCCAACGATTATGTAGCCAGAACCAATCTTCTGGATAACGACGAATATAATCCTCAATAAATTCATTGAGTTTAATCGTAGTAATCGCTACATCGCGTTTTTTATCATCTGTTTTTTCTACATATAATGGTGGATGCACTTCAAGTTCATGCTTTCCTGTGTACGGACTATAGTGCATGGTCACAAAAATAATAGGTACATCCTGCATACGTCCTAATACAGCAGGACCATCTGCTGTTAGTGTTTCATAACCAAAGAATGGTACCAATACACCATTTTCTCCAGGATCCTGATCCATAATCAACCCTAAAAAAGCACCGCTTTTTAAAGCTTTCACCATATCGCGCACACTTGTTTTATACATCACATGTTGATGCATAAGCGCACGATATTCATTGATAAATTTATCTGCATCGCCGTTTTGTTTTAACGCTACAGAAATTAGAGGGTACCCTTCAGAAGCCAGTACACCTCCAAGTAATTCCCAGTTACCGCTATGAAGAGCAGCCAGAATAGCCCCCTTGCCATCAGCTAAGGCTTCATCCAAAATATCCTTATTGGTAAAGTTGACCATATCTTTATAGGCGCCGTCTTTAATTTCAGGGTATCTCAATACATCGATAATCATACGACCAAATCGAGTCGTACTCGCCTTAGCAATTCGTTTTGCTTCAACAGGATCATCAGTGATTTTACAAAACAAAATCTGCCCGATTGCCAACCGCTTCCGTTTAGGAGGCACTGCAAGCCAAGCAATTTCACCAAGCAATGTACCTAATGCATACTGCCAACTATGGGGCAACATACAAATAAAGGCACTAAACAACTTCATAAACCTATACATAAACGTATTAGCTCTCCTTAAGCTGCGCTTTTAAAGCATCGATTTCCTTCTGCAATTGTTTTACAGTTTTTACCATTTCTGGTAAGCGATGTTCATAAGCGGACAGTTTTAACCATTCCTTATGAGGACGCATTGGGTAACCAGCCATAACAGCATCTGCTGGCACATTACCAGTAATACCGGTCTTACCAGCAAATTTTGCATTGTCACCTATTGTAATATGCCCTGTACAACCGGTTTGTCCTGCAAAAATTACATTATTTCCACATTTCGTACTACCTGCAATTCCCACTTGTGCAATGAGGAAACAGTTTTCACCAATTTCAACATTATGTCCCAAGTGAACTAGGTTGTCAATTTTTGTCCCTTTTCGAACTAATGTAGATCCCATAGTTGCATTATCGATGGTTGTACAGGATCCAATTTCTACATCATCCTCTAAAATGACATTACCTACTTGAGGAATATGCGTATGTACGCCATTTTCAGTAGCAAAACCAAAACCTTCACCACCGATTACTGCTTTGGCGCGTAATACAACACGATTTCCTAAGATACAGTTTTCATGAACAATGGCACCAGCATATATATCGCAATCATTACCAACACGAGTATTATGACCAATATAAACATATGGGCGAATTGTAACATTATCACCAATCACTGCATTATCATTGATAACACAATAGGCACCAATAGCAACATTATCGCCTAGCTTAACGTTCTCACCAATGATTGCAGTAGGATGGATTTCACGTGGTATTACAACAGGTGGATGAAATAATTGTAATACTTGTGCGAAGGCAACCTTTGCATTATCTACAATGATTTGTGTCATCGGTGCATTGGGCGCTTCTTGCTCTAAAATTACAGCACCAGCTTTACATAAGCCAATGTGTTCCACATATTCACCAATAGCAAATGTAATCGATTGAGGTGCCGCTTGTTCAAAGCCACGTGTTTCTGTGATTACTAGCGATTCATTACCAACCACCTTACCACCAATAAGTTGAGCAAGCTCCAGTACGGTCTTTTCCACTATTAAGTCCCCCCCAAGTGTTAACTAAACTATTGCGCAGCTTCAGCAGGTTGCGCTTGTTGGGCTTCACCTTGTTGAGCATCACCTTGTTGCGCTTGTTGAGCTTCTTGTTGGTTCGCTTCATTTTCTGCAGCTTTAATATCTTCATCAGATGCTTTGCCCATTTTATTGATTAAGTCATCAGTTACATCTACGCCGCCACCAACAACAGCACCTTTAAGCAATACTACATCTAGCTTTTTCTCTTTAGCTAATTCATTAACTTGTTGATCGATATATTGTTTCAACTCTTGATTTTTTGCAGTTGTGAAAGCATTAAAATCTTGTTTTGCATCAGTCGTAACTTGTGCTTTGGAAGCTTCATCAGCAGCATCGATTTTAGCTTGAAGTTCTTTACCTTTTGCATTAATTTCCTTATTAATCTCAATGGATTTCGCAGTTTGTGTCACAACTTTTTGGGAATCTACATAACCAATAGTATTGCTACCACAGCCACCAATAATTGGCAATGCCATAATCATTGTTGCACCTAAAATTAAAGATTTCATTTTCTTATTCATCGTATACTCCTTACTGAACTCGATATGACGCTTTCACAGCATCTGTTATATCTAGCCCTTTGATATTTCCACCATGATCAATCAAAACAAGGTCTAAATGACGTTCTTGAGCAATAATAGCAACGCGCATTCTCACGTCTTCTAAAATGGCCTCATGAAGTGCATTTACCTCTGCCTCTTTATCCGATAATTTCTTTGCCCAACTATCGTTCCACTCTTGAGGAACTGGCAAATTATTCGTCGATACAATCGCTTTAGCTTGATTTTGCATCATTGTATCGCGTTTCTTTGCTAGTTCAGCTTGTACAGATTCGGCATATTGTTTAAGTTCTTGTTCCCCTGCATCACGGATAGGTTTTAATTCTGCATCTACTTTAGCTCGTATTGAATCCAAATCAAAATTGGATGGTTTACGTTTAGCCAGCAAGCTTTTAAGTTTACTTTCCAATTCAGCTTTTTGAGCTTGGGCCGCTTCCTTCTGCGCATCATCGATATAAACACGGCTATCAAAAGCATATAGTTGTAATTGTAGATTTACAATCTCCAAGTCATATCCCTTGTTAGCAACCTTGAGCTCTTTCATGTATTTTTGTACCAGTTCAGCCCGTTTAGCATCTAGCTGTGCATTAAGTTGATTTTGTTTTGTAGCGATTCGCGTTTGTAATTCAACATTTAACGCATCCGACAATGTCGTGTCTAGAGACAAGGATTTAAGTTGTTCATTCTGCAGATCAGACTTGGTATTCAACGCCTCCTGTTCTAAGGCATATTGAGCTTTAAGCTGTTCCAACTCTGCTTTCGCATTCTTATAATCTTCATAAGACGGATTAAACTCTAGTACATCATCAATTTGTACTACCCCAATAGAAGGCCCTTCTGAAGATTGCCGATTAGTAATAAATCCATAGGCTCCATACATCGCAATCAGTGCAGCTGCTAAAAACAGAAATAATCCTATATACCGTTTATTTAGCTTCATACTGCTCACCCTTATCTGATTACCTTTGTATCATTATTATTTTGCATCAGATGCTAGTTTTTTTAGTACTTGATCAGTAATATCTACACCACCATAAAGAACTGCATCTTTAGGAAGAACTACAGATAAACCCTTAGCATTACCAACAGCTTTAGCTGCTTCCATTGTTTGGTCAGCCATTTGTTTATTCATTTCTTCCATTTTCTTTTCTACATTAGCTTGTGCTTCTTGCTTAATTTTAGCTTTAGTAGCATCATCTTGAGCAGCATCTACCTTTGTTTGCATATCTGCTGCTACTTGACTACGATAATCGGTAAATTCCTTAGCAGCTTTTACATATACAGGGTTTTCAGGATTATCTAAACGGCTCATATCAATTACACCTACATTACTAGCAGCACTAGTACCAGGTGTAGCCATTTGAGTATATGCTAACGCACCAATACCGATAATAAAAATTGCGGCAATAACAATGGAGAATATTTTCACATTCTTCTTGTTATTCATCATTCTCATCATAATGAACATTCCTCATTTCTGTTAATCTACGCACTATGAGTGCCATAATAGAGATATTGGTGAAAGCCCCCTCCAAAGAAGGTGCTTTCACCATAATACGTCTCAATATTAGAATTGTGTACCGAAGCTAAAGTGGAATTTTTTCTTATCCTTACCAATACCATAGTCGAGTTTAACAGGACCGATTGGTGTAGTGATACGAACACCGGCACCAACGCCATAGTTAAAGCTCTTAGTATTTTTATACCAAGGAACATTAGGAGCATCCCAAGCATCACCAATATCAGTAAATAATACGCCACTTACCTTTTTCACGATAGGGAAACGGAATTCCAATGTCGCATTATACATATTTTTACCGCGGAATTGATCATCTTCATAACCACGTAATGTATCTGCGCCACCTAATGTGAACAATTGGCTATATGGTGCATCACCTTGAATGAAGCCACCGCGTGCACGGAAGGCTAATACATTTTTGGAACCTACTTTTTTATAAGCACGCATTTCAGCTGTGAATTTATAGAAATCAAAATCACCGCCTAAGCCATGACCAGCCCATTGTGCTGTATAAGAAATACGACGACCACGTGTAGGTTCATAAATATTATCACGGGAATCGTATACCTTTTGCCATGTAATGGAATTGATACGGCCAAAGTTTTTATCTACATATTTATCATTTGCAAAGTTGTAGGAACCATTATTCCAATTTTTACCTTTGCCCGCATTTTTATCATAACGGAAGCCGGAGCTGTCATCATCATCCCATTTATAAGAATCTTTACGGGATTCTAATGTCAAGTAATCACGAGTATATTCCCCAGTTTGACGACCGAAGGAAATATTGAAACCACGAGATTTCTTATTGTATTCTGCTACTTCATTACCATCTTCATTGTAATCTGTGTATTCATCTTCGCGGTTGAAGAAGGAGAAGCCAAGGGATGTACCTTTGCTATCGATCCAAGGTTTCAAGTAGGAGATTTGGTAGTTCTTATATTTTTTCTTACCACCGATTTCCCAGTGAACTTTAAATTTATCGCCAGTACCACGGAAGTTATCTTCACCAAACTCAACGATCCCCATCAATCCATCAGATTTAGAGTACCCAGCACCTAATGTAATGGTACCTGTCTTATGTTCCAATACGTCGATTTCAATAATTACATTATTTGGATCTTGTTCACCTGGCAACATACGAACGTTTACGTCATCAAAGAAACCTAAGTTATATACGCGTTCTACAGAACGACGTACCAAGAATTTATTAAAAGGTTTTCCTTTCTTTTGAACAAATTCACGAGTAATAACTTTATTGCGAGTTTTCTTGTTACCTGCTGGAATGATATCTTCTACGATACCTTCAACAATGTGTATATGAAGTACGCCTTGGTCATCTACACGGACACCATCAACGTGTGCTAACATATAGCCATCGCGAGCATATGCAGCATTAATCCCTTGAACTTTTTGCCCTACGGATACAGAGTTAAGAACTTGACCTGGTTGAATATCCATGAACTTAGTCAATACTTCGGAGGAATATACAGTATTACCTTCAAAGGAAACGCCAGTAGTAACTGGATTTACTGTTACGGCAAAGTCCAATTTTACGCCTTCAGGCACGGAAGTAAATACAGGATTTACTTCAGAGAAGTAACCAGTATTACCAAGATTAGTTACATCTTTAAATACGCCATCAACAGATACGGCATCGCCAACTTTTTCAGTTAAAATTGGCAACAAATTTGCTTGCTGTTCAGCTGTAACGCCAGATATAGATAAACCGGTAATCAATTTACCTACGTATGGATTAACAGATTCTGCACTAGCAGATGTGACATATTGTGCTTCTACTGTTGTAACAGCTTGAGTTTGGCCATTTTCAGCAGCCTTATCAAGATCAGTACCACCAGTAGTTTTAGATACCATTTTTACTTGTTTATCATCAGTTTTTAAAGCAGCATTATTTACTGTAACAGTTCCATCAGAACCTTTTACTACAGTGCCGTCACTAGATATAGTCGTATCACCACGAGCAGCTAAGATAGCTGCATCAGTTTCATCTTGTATAGTTGTAGTAGTTGCATCAGCATTATAAACAGCTTGTGTAGTAGCTGCATCATTTGTTGTAGCAGCATTAGTCGTCGTTGTGCTATTTAAATCTGGAGTATAGCCAGCTTGTACCTCAGCAGCAAATACACTGCCTGTCCCCATGACAGCGGTCAACACGGACGCTGCAAGCATACTTTTATAAGCTTTTGGTTTAAACATAAATTCCTCCTAGAACTCATCCCCATAAAGAGTTTACATCTTATTTATAAAGACTAATAAATCTTTATCATTATAGCATAAATTGCTTGGAATGAGTACTATATTAAACAAATTTTATGAAATTAATATGACTAGAATGTGCATACCTAAGGGGTTTACACATTCTAGCCACACTCTTAAAAGCTCCGTGTCCAACGACCACCTATATAATTGTTCCCTTTTGATGTATGCCATCCCGTGAACTTAAGGTTTCGTTTAACAGAATATTCTATACCATATTTATTTTGTTTGTTATTAATACCTTGAGAATAAGTCAACATGACTCTCGGTAATACATATTTACCGATTTCAATATTATAATTACTTGCCGTATCCCTATTGGTTGGCTCATCGGGATCAATTGACCCTGTTGTAATATTGATGCGGTCTAACCCAAGTGTATTTTGTAATGCATCTTGTACATAGCCAAAAGCAAACATTTGAAGCCCTGCTGTAGCCACAGCATTCACATCTTCATTTGTCAAAGTACTACTATTTGAATCTGCACCGCGGCCGAAGGTCAACATGGAAATGATTTGCTTTCTAGACAATGTAGGATTAGAGGACAATGATAAGTCCATATGATCCACTGTCCCTTTTACGCCAAGCATAATAGTGTAATTACTTACATTTGTTTCAGCCTCTAATTGTAAGTTTGGTAAATAAGAGCCACCTACGAAATGGGCATTCCCTTTTGTAATATTAAATACATGGCTCAAATACTTAAACGTGCCATTTCTAACATCGAATTGACCACTAGCAGTTGGATTTTGTAAGGATCCACCAAAATGAACATCGCCACTGATAAACATGTTGTATAAGGTGCGATCATATAAACGTACACCTTTACCCGCATGAACAGTAACATCCACCCCCATATCTTTGGTACTTTCACTAGATTGTAAGGAAAGAGGAATTTTGAATTGAATCTTTTCAAGATTTAAAGTACCAATAAGGGTCGGCAATCCATCTCGGTCAGCAATATAAAGTTCACCATTCAACGGTCCTCTTACATATTCACTGCGAACCTCTAAGTCTTCTAGCTGAACTGCCGCCTTATAATTAGTAAGAGTATGTCCAGACCAATTTACTTTAGCAGCCAAACCAGCTGAGCCTTTGCCCATATTAATACGGGATTGGAAATCACCTTGTTGACCAGAGAAAATTAAGTCACCATCAATACCAGTAATTTGATTTTCTACACTTGCCAATTTCATCGTACCATTACGTACCGATACAGTACCATATGCTTCAGGCTGATCAATAGTGCCTGTAATGTGAACCGTGCCTTTTAACGGACCTGTTGCCTCCTTAACACTAGTTGTAAGAAGAGGGATAACAGCCATATCTGCTTCGTTAAAATCAATAGTTACATCCATAGATTTGCTATCATTTGCTGGAATATACCCAGATGTAAAGATTGCCGCTAATGGAATCTTACCATAAGCGCTAAGTTTATAACCACTTTTAGCCCCTTGAATTCTTTGAATTTGAATGACTTGATCTTGCATTGTAGCTAGTGCAAAACCTTCATCAATGCCAACGCCATTAAAGGATCCCGACTCTATAGCACTGGATAATTCTACTTTAGGATTCTTAGTTTCTCCAGTGATATTCACAACACCAGTCACCCAACCAGTAGCTTGAATATCCTTACCTATAAGTGGCAAGAACGGTACTATATCAACATCCTTTAATGCAACCTGTAAGTCCGCTTGACCATCAAGATCCATCGTACCGCCTATTGCAATGAGACCTTCATCAACAGGCAGTTTCAAAGTTGTAACTTTGAATTTACGATTAGCAAGACTTGCATCGATAGTTGCATCACCAACAATCTTTTCATCAATACTTACATCATTAATCTTGCCTGTTACATTAACACTTGGATTGTCGCGTGTACCTCCAATTTCAACAGAACCATTTAATTTACCATCAATATGTTCGTTGGACCGGTCTAGCAAGGTTAGTAAATTCTTTACGCTACCATTAGTAACATCTAATACACCAAATAGTTGTCTACTGTCATCAAACTTCATACCACCTTTAACAGCATAGCGACCACCATCGGCTTCAGCAAAGGTGAAATCTTGCACATTTACAACCGATTTATCTGCATAAACACGACCATGAATATCGTTCAATAATTCCCCATTAACTGATAAGGCATCAGATGAAATATAGCCATTGAATTGAGGGTTATCCATAGATCCAGTAATTTGCCCTCGACCAGATAGCAACCCATCAACTTTGTAACCCGTATTAATGAGCAATCTGCCCATATCAATATTTTTACCTTCAAAATCAACATTAATTGCTTCTTTAGATACTGTACCTCCACCTGTGATAGTTGCACCATAACCTTCAATATCAAATCTATAAAGCTCTAATGTATCATTCTGATAGTTATATTTTGCAAACGCATTGGTCACGAGTTTGCCATAAGCAGAACCATCCCACAAATGAGCACGACCTTCTATAATCGGATTTGCAGCCGTTCCTGTAATATGATTGTCCGTTTCAAACCAACCCGTAATAGGAACATCTGTAACAGTACGAATCACATTTTCAATACGAGTAGCCCTAGCCCTAGCATTTAAATCTAACGCATCCGTATCAAGATTATACCAACCATTAACATCATAGCCCCCATCGCCATCACCAATATGTCCGTTGGTAATAGTGAGAATATGGTTATCTAGCTTAATATCACCATGGATATTATTGAATCGAGCCCCTTTATAATGTACCTCTTGGCCCCATACAGTGCCCGTTACATTTGGATTATCCAATGTACCTTGTATCGCAAAAGAGGTATTCAAGGTGCCATCAACCTCTTGACCAATAATAGGACTTAGTGCGGTCAATGGCAATGCATTACCGGAAATAGTGGCATCTATATTACCATTTTGGATATAGCCATATCCGCTTAGCGCCCCATCGCCTATAGTGCCTACAACGGTCATATTTGTACTATTATCTGCATGCGTAAAGTTAGCTTTTGCAGTATCAACTACAACACCACGAATGCCTATTTGGCGACCTTCAACAGCGCCTACGGCATCTGTAACTTGATTATTTTTTCCTAAGATACGCATCTCACCATCGATATTACCTGTAACCGGTGAGATCATATCTTTTGTGAAAGTGCCTAAAGGTAAATTTTGAATCTTTATAGTAGCATCAAAATCCCCTGTATCAGCTACATATTGACCCTTAACCTTTGCGCTACCTTCACCTATAGACAGGCGCACATCATCAGTACGAACTAAACCGTTATCATATACAATATCACCTTGTAAACGATCAATATAGTAACCATCATAAGAAATACCATCACTAGCAATCGTTGCATCTACACGAGGGGCTACTGTCGTACCACCAATATGTGCACGCCCACCTACAATACCAGAAACACCGACGTCTGTTATCGCCTCTAAATCTACTTTATCGGCCACAACATTAAGATTTAAATACTCTTCCTCTTTACCCAGTGTAACTAATCCATTGATCTTTGCTACTTGATCATTTATCCGCCAAGAACTACGACTAATAACGATTTGATCATTATTAAGCATAATACGCCCCGTGCCATCGGTAATATTATAAATTGTATTACCCCGTTTATAAGTGCCTGTTAAGCCTTTAAAGCCTACATTACCACTCATGATGTATTTGCCATCTTCACTTTTAAGATTCAAATGTACATCTTGTAATTTACCACTCGTTACAGATAACTCCTTACGAAGCGGAACAAAACTCATAATACCAGCAGTATCAATTTCGTCAACTTGTACAAAGAGATCAAAATTAGATACATTGTTCATATCA
>ENA-OWLL01000167-OWLL01000167.1-metagenome-genome-assembly--contig:-NODE-167-length-17479-cov-7.113923_pt1 | contig 17479 bp, 10 predicted proteins | sample MGYA00245347_ERZ651098 | MGnify/ENA primary metagenome ERZ651098 (study PRJEB26857, sample SAMEA4031767) | metagenome | biome: human; feature: oral; material: saliva | place: Philippines | collected 2014...
ACTGAAGAAAACTACAACGATTTTGCGTAAGTTAAATGTATGCAAATGAGTTTACAATCAATTACAAACCATAAAAAATATAGTATTATTATTTAAACATTTAAAATGATGAAAAAATTATTACTCCTTGCTCTCGTAGCATTCTTTGGTCTTAATGCACAAGCACAAGACAAACCTGAGGTTATTACCGAAAAGCCAGCTGGTACTGAAACAGTTTACAAGCGTGTTAGTGGTAAAATGTTCTTTTTGCAGAAAGGTGAAGATGGTAAGCAAAAGCTATCTATTGCTGACCTTGCAAAATTAGCAGAAAAAGGTCAGCCTGCTGGCGATTTGACAGTTGTTACTGCTGCCGATGGTAAGACTGTTTATTTGAAATATGTGCTTTCTTATGCATCTTATATAAATAAAGATGCAGCAGGTGGCTGGGTGAAAGGTACTAAGGAAGGAAACAAAATCACCGTTCCTGCAGGTCAATATATTATGTATGGTAAATTCGAAGATGGCGAATATGGTATCAAGGTAGGCTATATGGAATATAAAGGCAATAACTTTGAGGTATTGAACGATGATATTACATTCACTATCGACGGCAATACGGTTGTACTTAATGGCACTGTCATGAAGGGTCAATCTCAAGAAGACTTCCAGTTGAAGTTATTAGGCGGTTACTGGAGCGATGAGGAAGCCATCTTCTGCGGTGATGTTGAAACTGTATTCTCAGGCGACCCAACAGGTATCGAAACTGTTGAAAGAGGTGCTAAGAAGCAGGTTGTAGGCGAAACATACTTCGATCTCTCTGGCCGTCAACTTTCTAAGGCTGGCAAGGGTGTAGCTATCAAGAGCATCAAGTTCGCTGACGGCACAACAAAATCAGTAAAGGTTATTGATAACAAGTAATCTTTTATCAAGCTGAAATAAAGTTTTAAACAAATAAAGATAGCGGGTAACTTCTCATACGAAGTTACCCGCTTTTTTGTTCTATGAAGTTTGGATGCTGATGGAAAATAGGATTTGTTTGTTAAATAATATAAAATAATAGTGTGAAAGTTTGCTCTTATGGGAAATAATGTATAATTTTGACCACGTAGAAAAAAGAAACATATAGACTTCGTGTAAGCCTATTCTATTTTGACAGATTATCGTGGGGCTATCCCCATTAAATATTGTATTACTTAAACATTTAGAATTATGAAAAAATTATTACTCCTTGCTCTCGTAGCATTCTTTGGTCTTAATGTACAGGCAGACGACCAACCTGAAGTTATTAAAGAAAAACCAGCTGGTACAGAAACAGTTTACAAGCGTGTTAGTGGTAAAATGTTAGCTATTCAAAATAAAAAGCTATCTATCTTTGATATTGCAAAATTAGCAGAGAATGATCAGCCTGCTGGCGATTTGACAGTTGTTACTGCTGCTGATGGCAAGACTGTTTATTTGAAGTATGTGCTTTCTTATGCATCATATATCAAGGACGACCAAGCAGGTGGCTGGGTGAAAGGTACTAAAAATGGAAACACAATTACAGTTCCTGCAGGCCAATACATTCTGTATGGTCAGTTCGAAGATGGTGAATATGGTATCAGAGTAGGTTATTTGGAACTTAAAGGCAAAAACTTTGAAGTATTGAACGATGATATTACATTCACTATCGACGGCAATACAGCTGTACTTAATGGTACAATTATGGAAGGAGAAACTCAAGAAGATTTGAAGTTGAAGATGTTAGGCGGTTACTGGAGCGATGACCAAAGCTTCTTCTGCGGCGACGTTGAAACTGTATTCTCAACCGACCCAACAGGTATCGAAACTGTTGAAAGAGGTGCTAACAAGCAAGTTGTAGGCGAAACATACTTCGACCTCTCTGGTCGTAAGCTTTCTAAGGCTGGCAAGGGTGTAGCTATCAAGAGCATCAAGTTCGCTGACGGCACAACAAAGTCTGTAAAGTACATCGGTAAGTAATTAGCGAGAACACAACAGCAAGTTTAAAAAAAATAATTAGGGACAGCTCCTTTATGTGGGGCTGTCCCTAATTTTTTGTGTATAATTTCTTGCTGTTTGCCAAGACTAAAACTGTGGCAATACACCTAATAATCGAACGAAAAGTTGTTTCTTAGAACTCTAATACCATTGCTTGGCGTGCGCTTAGTGGCACATCGGCTGTGAGCGAAACGCTTTTGCCAGTGGTAATGTCGCGCGCAGTGGTATGGTTGCCAATGATTTCTGCATAGCGTTTTACTTCCATTTTGTTGGCTGTGTTGCGTCCATTGATAACGGTCATTACGTTTTTGCCTTTGTATTGGCGAGCAACGACATAGGTGCCGTGCCACGGAAGGAATTGAGTTTGCTTGCCGTGGGTGATAACTTTGTTGCCTTGACGCCAGTGGAGTAGGCGTGAAGTCCAGTCGAACATCGCATTCTCTTCGGCAGTGCGACCTTCACGTGTGAATTTATTGGCTGTATCGCCTGCGAAACCGCCAGGGAAGTCTTTGCGAACATTGCCGTCGGTAGTTTCTTTTGTGCCGTTCATCAGGATTTCAGTACCATAATAAAGTTGTGGAATGCGGTTCAATGTGAGCAATAGGGCATAGGCTTGCTTCAGTGCCAAGGTGTCTTTGCCATTGCCAAGAAAGCGGTCGGTGTCGTGATTCTCTATGAAAGCCATCACGCTTGCAGGGTTTGTATAGAGGTAATCGTAGCACAAACCGTTGTAAATGCGGTTGAAGCCCTTCCACCAATCGTCGGTTTCCTCGTTCTTTGCCATTGAAAGACGCTCGAAGAAGGCAAAGTCCATAACGGTTTTCAGGTAGCTGTTCTCTTCCGAGAGTTTGCTGTCCTTCTGCCATGCTGCCGTATAGGCAGGTTCTGTTACCCACGTTTCGCCTACAGTATTGAAGTTTGGATATTCCATATCAATGCGTTTCATCCATGTTGCCATTGCTTTTCGGTCGGCATAAGGGTAGGTGTCCATTCGAATACCGTCTATTCCGACAGTTTCTATCCACCATATTGAGTTTTGAATGAGATACTGCATTACATGCGGATTGCGATGGTTGAGGTCGGGCATCGAACTTACAAACCAGCCATCTACCGTTTCTGCCATGTCTACCTTGCTGGCATAAGGGTCGAGTACAGGTGTTAGCTTGTACGAAGTCTGCAATCCGTAGTTGGGATTGTTGAACCAATCTTTCGATGGAACGTCTTTATTCCATATATGATAGTCGCCGCAATGGTTGAAAATCATATCCATTACCACCTTCATTCCACGCTTGTGGCACGCATCTGTAAGTGCTTTGTAGTCGTCGTTTGTGCCAAAACGGGGGTCTACGCGGTAGTAGTCGGTTGTAGCATAGCCGTGATAGGTGCTGTGTTTGCCGCCATCGGCAGGGCGGTCGTTCTCCAAAACGGGCGTAAACCAAAGAGCCGTAACGCCTAAATCGGTGAAATAGTCGAGGTGTTGCATAAGTCCGGCAATGTCGCCACCGTGTCTGAGACTTGGCTCGTTGCGGTTACAGAGCTGGTCTTGCATACCTTTTATAATGTCGTTCTTTGGGTTGCCGTTGGCAAAGCGGTCGGGCATAAGCATATAAAGCACATCGGAAATGTCGAAGCCCTTGCGTTCTTCGCCACTCATAGCGCGGTTGAGCAAGGCATATTTCACCGTCGTTTTCTGTTTTCCGAGCTTGAACTCAATGTTCATAGTGCCTGCTTGTGCATCTTTCAGGTTAAGGTAGATGAGCAGATAGTTCGGCGAATCGAGTCGAACGAGCGAGTCGATGCGTGCATTAGGATAATTAATCAATACTTCGGCGTTGCGGATATTGTCGCCGTAAGCCATTAGTTGGAGCGAAGCATCTTTCATTCCTACATACCATGTTGTGGGTTCGAGCTTCTTTATCTCTATCTTTGCGTTGATGCTGATAGTTAGAAGACAGACCGAGAGCAATAAAGTTAATCGTTTCATTTCTATTGTTTAATCGTGTAAAATAAGTGCAGTCTGTGCGTCAATCATAACTTCTCCTCCTTCCATTTCGCCAATTCCAGCTTCGTTTATGACACCGTTGTTGGCTACGATGGTGTATTTTCCTTTCGGAATATTTACGCTTTGAAGGTTTGTACTGCCGTTCAGTACCACGTAAATGTTGTTCCACTTGTCGCCACCTGCATGGTTTTTCAGTCGGAAAGCTACGAGGCAATCCTGTGTTGGCAGGAATTCGAGATACTTGCGCACAAGTTCGGCACTGCCAAGGCGGAACGCTGGGTGGGCTTTGCGCATCTGAATGAGTCCTTTATAATAAGCAAAGACCTGTGGATACTTCTTTAAGTTGTTCCAATCAAGGTGATTTATTTCGTCAGACGAGTTGAATGAGTTGTGCACACCTTTCTTATCGCGTAGCATTTCTTCGCCAGAGAGCATGAAAGGAATACCCTGTGAGGTGAAGACAGCTGTCTGTGCGAGTTGGTTTAAGCGTATAACTTCTTCCATATCATAAGCTGCTTCGGGGATAGAAGCCTTCAATCGGTCTACCAAACACATATCGTCGTGGCAGCTAACATACGAAATCATTTGCGTTGGCTCGTTAGCCCAAGCCTCTTTGGTGTAGTTTACCTTTGTGTAATCTACTTGTGGGTGGGCTATCATGCCCGCAATGCCAGCCTTAATGCTCTCTTCAAAGCCTGCAATACCGCCGAGGAAGGCTGCTTGCTTGTCATCAGAGAATGGTCCACGGAGGGCATCACGCAACTCATCAGAGAAGGCTGCAATGCCTGGCATCTGCTTTATGTGGGCTTTGAGAGCAAGTTTTTCGGTAGGGTAGGCGCAGGTTCCAGCAGTCCAGCCTTCACCGTAAATAAAGATATTAGGGTCGATTGCTGTAAGTTCCTTGCGGATAAGGTTCACCGTTTCTATATCGTGTATGCCCATAAGGTCTACTCGGAAGCCGTCAATGTGGTATTCGGTAGCCCAGTATTTCATACTTTCGAGTATAAACTGGCGCATCAAAGGCTTTTCAGAAGCAGTTTCGTTGCCACAGCCAGAGCCGTTGCTTGGCTTGCCGTCGGCAGTGTAACGATAGTACGCCATAGGGAAAGTGCGGTCGAAATTACCTCCTTCAATGTCGAAAGTATGGTTGTAAACCACATCGAGAATGACACGAATGCCTGCTTTGTGCAAGGCTTGTACCATTTGTTTGAACTCCAGAATGCGGCGAGTAGGTTGCTCTGCATCGAACGAATAGCTGCCTTCTGGCACGTTATAGTTCAATGGGTCGTAGCCCCAATTGTATTGTGGGGTGGTCGTATTACTCTCATCTATTGATGCAAAGTCATAAGATGGCAGGATATGAACTGCATTTACGCCTAATTCTTTCAAGTGTTTGATGGCCTTTTGCTCGGTCAATGCAAGGAATTTACCCTTGTTTACGAGTCCCGAAGAGGCATCTATCGAGAAATCACGGTGGTGCATTTCGTAGATAATCAAGTCAGCTGGGCTCCTCAAAGTTAAGCGACGGTCGTTGCTCCAGCCACTTGGGTTGGTCGTTTGCATATCAACGATGGCTCCACGCTTGCCGTTTATGCCAACAGCTTTTGCAAAAACGCCCGGTGTTTCGCCTCGTCCGATGTCGAAAGTGTAAAACTTTCCCTTTAAATCACCACTGATTGTAGTTTCCCAAACATTCTCCGATGTTTGCTTCATCTTTATCTTCTTTTCAACTTTTCCGCCTCTTCCTGCTTCGTATATACGCAGTGTGGGTTTCTTTGGAGCATTCAATTTGAACGTCGTTTGCTTTGGTGAGTAGCTTATTTCGTTGAAAACATTCTGCGCTTGTGCTGTCAGCGTAAACAGAAAAGTTGCCATTAGCGTGATTATGCTGTATTTTGATTTCATACCAGTTATACTTTTACTTTGTTAAGTTTCCTATTTTATTTAATAGAGCAATCCGTTTATTACATCTTTGTTGGTCGTTCAACTCGTTCTTCGCCATTCCAACGTGCCTCTAAAGATACGGCAAAGCCACCACCAGGTGCCATTATCAGCTTCAAGACATCGCCTTTCTTCACTTTCTTATGGGTGATTTTGTATGCCTTCGGATTGTTCTTGTAGTCCGCATCCTTAGCGTCAGCATAGATAGTGCAGTCGTAAACGTAATCCTTATCAAGGAAATCGAGCTTCAAAACACTCTTGTGTCCGTTCTCATCGCACTTTCCTCCGATGTACCAATCATTTGAATTCTTGTCCTGACGGGCAACGGTGATGTAATCAGCAGGCTCTGCTTCCAAGTAGATACTTTGGCTCCAGTCGCAAGGAACATCTTTTATGAATTGGAAAGCATCGTTGAATTTCTTATAGTTTTCGGGCAAATCGGCTGCCATTTGCAGTGGACTGTACATCGTTACGTATAGTGCGAGCTGACCAACGAGCGTAGTTCGCACGTAGCTTGTGTTGTCGCTCCATGTCTTTAGCTGCGTTTCAAGAATGCCAGGGGTATAGTCCATCGGTCCTCCCTGCAAGCGTGTGAAAGGTAAAATAACCGTGTGGTCGGGGCGACTGCCGCCGAAAGCCTCGTATTCTGTGCCGCGTGCACTTTCGTTGCCTACCATATTAGGATATGTACGGCACAGTCCTGTCGGACGAACAGCCTCGTGTGCATTCACCATAATGCGGTGCTTGGCTGCTTCTTTAATCACGTGCATATAGTGATTGTTCATTGATTGCGAGAAGTGGTGCTCGCCTCGTGGAATAATATCGCCCACATAACCAGTTTTTACAGCATCGTAACCGTACTTGTTCATTAGGTTGAAAGCCGCTTCAAGGTGGCGTTCATAGTTCTGAGTGCTTGAAGAAGTCTCGTGATGCATCATTAACTTAACGCCTTTTTCGTGCGCATACTTGTTCAGATAGTCGATGTCGAAGTCTGGGTAAGGCGTTACGAAGTCGAAAACATAATCCTTTGAATGTCCGTACCAGTCTTCCCAACCTATGTTCCAGCCTTCAACAAGTACTTGGTCGATACCATTTTCGGCTGCAAAGTCGATGTATTTCTTCACATTCTCGGTTGTTGCGCCGTGTCTGCCGTTTGGTTTAGCCTTGCTGTAATCGGTTTTTCCGAGCTGAACAGATGGGAATTCGTCTGTGTAATTCCAGCTGTTCTTGCCCACAATCATCTCCCACCATACGCCAATATACTTGGTTGGGTGAATCCAACTTGTATCTTCAATCTTGCAAGGTTCGTTCAAGTTGAGTATCAAGTTGCTCGAAAGCATGTCGCGAGCATCGTCGCTGACGATTATTGTACGCCACGGAGTTTCGCAAGGAGTCTGCATATAACCCTTCATACCTGTGGCATCGGGCGTCAGCCAGCTTTCAAACACCATGTTTTTGTCATCCAAATTCAAGTGCATAGTGGGGTAATTGACACACGCAGCTTCGTGAAGATTGATGTAAAGACCATCGTTTGATTTCATCTGCAAAGATGTTTGCACGCCCGTTTCCGAGAATACAGACACTGTAGAGTTATTCCAGTTCACGGCCTTGCGGAAGCGACTGCGTATTTCCGACAGTTTGCTCTCCTGTGTTTCCTGTTCCTGTGTGTCGTAATCGCCAGGAAGCCACCACGCCTTGTGGTCGCCTGCCATAGCAAACTGCGTATGTTCTTCTTTGATGACGAAATAATTGAGTTCCTTTTGCTGCGGAAACTCGTAACGGAAGCCCACGCCATCGTCGTAAACACGGAAGCGAACCATTATCTTACGGTTATTTTTAGGTTGCAGCAAGTGTACCAACATTTCGTTATAGTGGTTGCGTATCTCAGAGGTTTCGCCCCAAACAGGTTTCCAAGTTTCGTCGAACGACGTTTTCTGTGTTTCTGTTATCTCGAAACCGTCCATCAAATTGGTTTCTTCCATACCCTTGCTGGCGTGTTTGCTCTTTGCCAACTCTAAGCCAAGGAACGACTTTTTAATAACATCTTTCGTGCCATACTGCACCGTATAGTAAGGTCTGCCGTTGTCGATACCAAACCCTACAACTACTTTACCATTCGGAGAAGCTGCCGTTTCCCACTTGTCGCTGTTGCTTTCTACGTTCCCTTGTGCCATTGCCATAATGGAACAAAACAGCACTACAATCAATACCTTAAATCTATTCATACCTGCTTTTTTATTATCCTTATAAATACAAGCAGTGGGACGCAGTAAAAATACGTCCCATTGCCCTATTCTTTATTATCTTCCTGACCTGACAATCAGTTCTGTTATATTCTTGTTGAAGTCCTCGTTCTTCATCAGTTGTTCTATGCTGACGTGCATTCGGTATCGCCAATAGTGTTTCGGATTGGCAGGAATGTTTATGCGTTCTGCATCGGCATCAGCCAATCGGAGGCGTTCGTCCATACTCATCCAGTCTTGAATACCGAGAATACAAAGCATACTTGGCGATGTTAAGTGTCGCTCTACAATGTCTTTTGCCAACCAACCCGGCATCGGATGCGGTGCAGGACCGTCTTGGTGCAACATCGTATTGTAGTATTCCTGCGCCCTGTTCCAGTCTTCGTCCCACCATTGGCGCAGTGTTGCCATATCGTGGGTAGAGATGGTGCTCACACTGCGGTAAGGATTGGCACCTAAATGTCCGAACTTCACCTTTGGGTCTTTCGGCATTGACTGTATTTCGAGGCTCAATATGCGAAGCTCGTCCATTACCCAAGCCACACAGTCGGGCACCATTCCCAAGTCTTCGGCGCACACAAGCATACGTGTTGCGTTCACCAACTTCGGCAACTTCTTCATTGCCTCTTGATACCAGTACTGGTTGTTGCGGCGATAGAAGTAATCGTTGTAAAGCGTATTGAATGCGTGCTTGTCGCAATCGTACAGACTTTCGTAGATGAAGTCCAACTGTACGCTGATGCGTGGGTGGAATTTGTTCGGGTCTTTATGGTCGCGAACGAAGAGCACATCGCTGATTAAGGCATACAAACCATCGCGAATCCAAATATCCTTATCGGTTTCCATTCCCTTGAAAGCTGCCTCTACTTTGCGCTGTGTATCAAATTCAGGGCGCATCTTGTAGCGGTTGCCCCACGTCTTTTCTATGTATTTATCGCGTACTTCGTTAGCGTGCTCACGGAAAATGCGGTCTATTACCCAATCGGTAATGAACGGTTCGGTGAACAGTTCTTCCTGCCAACGCAGTCCGTAGCCCTCCACTTCTTCGCGTGTCATACCCAACGATGGCGCAAACTGACCCAACAAGCCGTGCACGGAGTGTACGGGGATTTCCCAAATGCGGAAGAAACCCAACACGTGGTCAATGCGGTAAGCGTCGAAATAGTTTGCCATATTCTGGAAACGGCGCAGCCACCACTGGCAGCCATCGGCTATCATAGCGTCCCAATTATAAGTAGGGAAGCCCCAGTTCTGTCCGTTTGCCGAGAAACCATCGGGCGGCGCACCTGCCTGACCGTTCAGATTGAAGTAGCGTGGCTCTGACCATACGTCGCAACCGTTGCGATTTACACCGATAGGAATGTCGCCTTTCAGAATCACACGCTTTGCCGTGGCGTATTCGTGCACAGCCTTCAGCTGACTGCTCAATATGAACTGCACGTAATAATAGAACTCCACGTCCTTGTAAGCCTTGTTGCTGCTGGTGGAAAGCATCTTTCTTTCCGATTCGTCCCATTGGTTGTGGTCGGGCCATTGTGCAAAGTCGGCGGTGCCATACTTCTCGCGTAGCATACTGTATTGTGCGTAAGGCACCAGCCAACTCTTGTTTTCAGTAAAGAAAGCCTTGAATTCCTTGCTGCCGATAGCAGCCTTTCCTTCCTGCTCGTATATAAGTTTCAGATACTCTCCCTTTAGTTCGTTCACACGCTCGTAGTCCATTTGCGGCAGCGCATTCAGCTGTCGGCGTTCTTTCTCGAAGCGTTCTCTCTGCGCTTTGTCTTTCAAGGCAGGCAGCGCGTTGAGGTCTGCATACTGAGGGTGCAATGCGAAAATAGAGATACAGCTATATGGATAAGAGTCTGTCCACGTGTGTGTGGTGGTGGTATCGTTGATAGGCAGGATTTGCAATACCTTTTGTTGCGTCAGGCTCACCCAGTCCACCATCTTCTTTAAGTCGCCAAAGTCGCCCACACCGAAGCTACTGTCGGAACGCAACGAGAACAATGGCACCAACGTACCTGCTACACGTGTTGGCGGCAGGGTGAAGTTGGCTTCGTTGAGTTCGTATATCAAAGCGTCGCCCTCTTCCATTGCAGGCAACTCTATGGTGCGGTTGTTGCAGTTTTCCCACATCGGAGAGTACTCCTTGTTGGGGTTTAGAATGGCAAACTTAAACTCCAACTTGTTGCTTGCCAACTGGCTTACGTCGAGACAGGCTGCCCATTCGTTTATGGCAACTTGCGTCATCTTCACCGCTTTCTTTTCTTTCCACGAGCCCATTAGTGGGTCGGCACCTATCAGACAGAGTCTGTCGCCTACACCGAGTTGCGGAGCGCGCACCTTCAAGCATACGAATTTGCTGAACTTTTCTAACTTCAAGTTCTCTATCTTTGCGCCTACTACACAGTCGGTAACTGCTGAAGAATACAGGAAAGCGTTGTCTGGAATTTCGCGCCAGTGGTCGAATATCCTATAATTCAACGCCTGCGCCGAATTGAATATTACGCGGTGGGGCGCAACACTCCAGCCACGACGTTCTTCGTGGTCGCCAACGTGGACGCTATAAAAATAGTCTACCACCGTTCCCGGCTTTATATCTCTGTTGATTTCTACTGTCCAAAGAAAGCCGTCGCGTGTGTGCATTCTGTACTGGCACACCGAATTGGTTCCCGACTCCTTGCCGTTTACGATATTCAGGACAAGTTCTTGTCCGTAATATGTCTTATATTCTATGCTAAATTGTAAGTTCATATAGCTGTTAGTTATTTTGGCTCAAAGGTAACAATAAAAAACGAAACTGCAAAACCTTTTTGCACGTTTTTCGGCTAACCGAGTGCAAACGTTTGCAAATATAAAAACGATTGTTGTATCACGCTGAACAATGTCAATCGTAAATCGGTTTTTACACGTCTTGCTACTGCTTTCCCTTACTTGCAAATAATCTTTTGTAGCGAGTTTGTGGTGTTAATAAAAGTTGTAAAGTGTTTACAAAAACCTCTGTAAAGTGGCAAATAACGGGCTTTTTCTGCACGAATGTTTTTCTTTTTTCAAATATCGCAGCCATTTGTGTGCAGTTCTAATTTATTGAATAACAATTGTGTATGCGTTTAAGCGTGGTACGTGTGCAACAGTGCTGAGGCTAAAACTTCGTATTTAGAGCACTAAATCTGAATTATCGACTATGTTTTGCGTGCTGAAAGAGCCATTTTTGCAATGCAAAAGCGGCTCTTTTGCAAGGTAAAAGAGCCGCTTTCACTCGGCGAAACCTATTGTTTTGTTTTACAAAGGAAAAACAAGCAGCCTTCAATGGCGTATTTTCTATTTTTCAGCTGCTTATATCTTGTATTTCCAAAATTAACATTTATCGCTGCAAATGTTTTGTTTTTAACTTTTGTTTATAGTTATGCGTGCGCTTTTATACGCTTGCTTCTTGCCCTGCCACATAGCCAGTTGTCCATGCTGCCTGCAAGTTGAAACCGCCCGTAATGGCATCAATGTCGAGCACTTCGCCTGCAAAGAAAAGCCCTTCGCATACCTTGCTTTCCAGCGTATTGGGGTTAATGCTCTTTAGGCTTACACCTCCACACGTTACAAACTCATCGCGAAAGCTGCCTTTGCCCGAAATCTGGTGCACGTCGTTCGTAAGTGTTTCTACGAGTTTGTGCAACGCTTTCTTTCCCAATTCGCCCCAACGTTTCTCCTTCTCTATGTCGGAACGGTGGAGCAGATACTCCCAAAGGCGGGTAGGGAGGTCGTATGGGCGAATGTTTGCCATTTGCTTTTTCGGGTTTTCGGTTGCTATGGCAACGAGATTTTGCTCTACAAGCTGCGTGTTGGTTTCGTACACCCAGTTCACAGCCACTGCCGATTGGTAGTTGTTTTCTGCCAAATGGCGGGCTGCATACGACGATAGTTTCAGCGTGGCAGGGCCGCTCATACCCCAATGGGTAACAAGCAGTGCGCCTTCGCTGCGAAACTTGGTTGCAGGAATAGACAGCAGAACACGTTCGACCACCGTTCCCATTTGGTTGCAAAATGCTTTTTCGGAGATGTTGAACGTGAAAAGCGATGGCACAGGCGTTTCTATCTTGTGCCCTAAGTCTGCCAAATACTGCAAGCCTGTGGCACGTGGCGAGCCTCCTGTCGTGATAATCACCCTGTCGAATGTGCGCAAAGGTTTATCCTTGAAGTGCACTTCAATCTTTCCTTGCGCTTGTTTTGCTATGCCTGTGAGCGAATGGTGCAGGCAGACGGTAACGCCAAGACGTTGCGCCGTGTGCGTTAAGCAGTCGATAACGGTCTGCGAATCTTGCGAGCGAGGAAACACACAGTTGTCGTCTTGCGTAACCAACCGAACGCCATGCGCCTCGAACCATTGGTAGGCATCGCTGTAATCGAACCTTTTGAAAAGTCGTTTCAGCAGTTTGTCGCCACGTGGATAAGCCTGCTTCAGGTCGGTTATGTCGGCAAACGAGTTGGTAAGGTTGCAGCGTCCGCCCCCCGATACGCCAACTTTCGCCAATACGCGCCCTGCTTTTTCAAACACGGTAACAGCGGCATTGGGCTGTGTGGTCTTTGCCGAAATGGCAGCGAAAAAGCCTGCTGCGCCTCCTCCTATAATCGCAATGTTCTGCATTTACTCTATTTCTAATAGTTTCTACGGTAGCTACAAAGTTACGATAATTGCTCCAAGCGCACAAACGATAGTGTGCAAAAAGACGGTTGGGTACATAAAAAGCAAGGCACAATTTGCTGTTTTGCATTATGCAAAGAACAAATTGCGCCTTTTATATAAAAGAAGGAGAGGGGTTTTATTTCGCCTTTTCTATCAGTTCTTTTGGCAGAATGGGCATTGCGCCATTTTGCGTACATACGTATGCACTTGCCTCGACAGCCAACTTGTGGGCTTCAGGAATACATTTGCCTGCGAGAATGGCTGCAGCAAACGTACCTGTGAACGAGTCGCCCGCTCCAACGGTGTCGGCAACATCGACCTTCGGTGTTTCTTGGAACGACACAAGATTGGGGGCAAACACGTAAGAGCCGTTTACACCGCACGTCAGCACGAGCATGTCAAGATTGTATTTGCCAATGAGCAGCCAGCATTTGTTCTCCATATCCAAGCCGGGATAGCCGAAAATGCGGCCAATGGCAACCAACTCTTCGTCGTTAATCTTCAGTATGTTGCATTGTTTGAGAGAGTTGCGGATAATGTTCTCGTTGTAGAAGTTCTGTCGAAGATTAATATCGAAGATTTTCAGACAGTCGTCTGGCGTGGCATCGAGGAACTGCTGAATGGTGTTTCGGCTTACGCTGCTGCGCTGTGCGAGCGAACCGAAGCAGACGGCACGGCAGTTTTTTGCTACTTCTTCAATCTCCGAAGTAAACGGAATGTTGTCCCAAGCCACACCTTCCTTTATTTCGTAAGTGGGAATACCCGCCTCGTCGAGCGTTACTTGTACTGTTCCTGTGGGATAATCTACCATAGGCATCAGGTAGTTTACGTGCTTCTTGTCGAACTCTGCCAAGGTTTCTTCGCCCAATTTGTCGTTTCCTATTGCACTGATAGCAATGGAATCGTGTCCGAATTGTCCTGCGTGGAAAGCGAAGTTTGCCGGTGCTCCGCCTATCTTTTTACCTTCGGGGAGGCAGTCCCAAAGAGCCTCGCCCAAACCAACGATATATTGTTTCATAGCTATTGTGTTTATTTTATTTTAGGAATGTATGTGAAAAGGTAGAGTACACCTATTGCCATAATGAGCACGGCACCTGCTTGTCCCATACTGTCGCTTGCAAAACCCATAAGCAAAGGGAAGATGGTGCCACCGAAAAGTCCCATTATCATAAGTCCGCTCACCTCGTTTTGCTTCTCGGGCACACTCTCCAAGGCACGTGCCAGCACCATTGAGAAGATGTTGCTGTTGCCGTAACCGACAAGCGCAATGGCTGTGTAGAGAACGGCTTTGCTGCTTCCTACATATAGTCCGCACATACTCAATGCCATAAGAACAACGGAGATAATGAAGAAATGTTTCATCTTCATCGTGCGGAGGAAGAATGAACCCGTAAGACAACCGATGGTACGGAAGATGAAATACAGCGAAGTGGCGAAGGCGGCGTCGTTGAGTGTCATATCCAAACGTTCCATCAGGATTTTCGGTGCAGTGGCATTGGTGCCCACATCAATGCCCACGTGGCACATAATGCCGAAGAAACTGAACAGCACTGCAGGTTTGCCCAGCAGCTGAATGCACTCTAAAAAGCTGCTTGCCTTGCCCTCAATCTTCTCTTCTTCGATAGGTGTAGACGCAAGGAAAAGCGATGCCAGCACGCCTATAATCATATAAATGGGGAAGAGAACACGCCAGCCAAGACCGAAGGAAGGTATGGTAGCCATTGCGCCCCACATAGCAATGTAAGGTGCAAGGAACGAGGCTATCGCCTTGATGAATTGTCCGAAGGTGAAAGTGGCAGCCATATTGCCTCCTTGCACCACTGTCATTACCAGCGGATTGATAGATGTCTGCATCAGTGCATTGCCGATTCCGAGCAGCGAGAACGACACCAGCATAAGTTCATACGATTGCCCGAAGATAGGCAAAAGCAATGAAAAGACGGTTATGATGAGGCTTAACAGCACGGTTTTCTTGCGCCCAATCTTGTTCATCAGCATTCCTGTGGGTACAGAGAATATCAAGAACCAGAAGAAAACGAGCGACGGAAACACGTTTGCCGTTGCATCGGTGAGGTTTAAGTCTGCTTTAACGTAGTTGGAAGCAATGCCTACCAAGTCTACGAAGCCCATCGCAAAGAAGCAGAACATGATGGGAATGAGCTTTAAAGTCTTGGAATTGTTCATAGTTGAATAGCCTTTTATTAGAGTGATAGCTCACTGATTTTTATGTTGCGGAAGCTTGATGATGCCCCCTTGTTGTAGAACTTGACTGATGTGTAAGGCGTTGTTGGGAACACAAGGTTGGTCATTGCGATGCGACCGCCATCTACAAAGATTTCGACAGAGCATTTATCCACGAATATATCAACGTGGTAGGTCTTGCCCTCGCACAGACTTAGCGGTGCCCAAGTACCAAGAGCGAAGTCGTTTTTATAGTTTATTGAGTTGAAAACACGGAATGGTGTGTTGCCCACTCCTTGGTGAATATCGGCATAATTCTTCTCTATGTCGTGAGGAACGGCAAGCTTTCCAAACTCGATGAGTCCGCTTTCGGTGCGGTCCATAACGAGCTTTCTCTCTTTCATATCAAAGTAGATGTTTACTTTTTCGCCTTTTGCGTTGTAGAGTTCGATGCCTGTTGTTGCCATTGAAGCGGGTGTTACGTCCATCTCAAGTTCAAAGGCGTTCTCCTTACTCTTGATGATGTTCTTCTTGTCAGTAAAGGTTTTAACGTTCATTGCAGGCAGTGTAATGGTGTTTTTGCGCAATGCCTTGACCTCGGGAGCAACGTTGTTGGATACATACAACTTACCATCTGTGCCCGTGTAGAGCTTCAGTTCGCGCGGCAAAGTGTTGGCACCACGATATTGCTTGATAGGTGTAATGTTGGCATACTGCCAGTTGCTCATCCACGCAATGGAGAGAACACGGTCTTCAACACCAGAGAAACAAACGGTGGCATAGTTGTCTTTGCCGTAATCCAAGAAGTTGTATTCGTTCGGAGGTGTATCGCATTTGAAGTTCTTTCCGTCGAAATCGCCCACGAAATATTCCGTGGCTGAACCGCCAAACAAGCAGCCAGGGTTGATGTTTACCAACATAACGTACTTCATTTTGTTCTTGTCGCCATCGACTGGAAGCTGAACGAAGTCGGGACATTCGAACTGATTGGGTTGCATTCCGTAACCTTTTCCAAAGGCACTGACGTAGTCCCACTTCTTCAGATTACTTGATTTGTAGAACCGCATCTCCTTGTCGGCTGATATAATCATATACCATTTCTTTGCTGGTTCGTACCAAAAGACCTTCGGGTCGCGGAAGTCTTTCAGTCCATCGAACGGCGTCAAGACTGGATTATGCTCGTATTTGGTGTACGTATAGCCCTTGTCGGTGCTGTAAGCCATACATTCTATTTGTCCGTTTTTATCGCTTGCGGAGGTGTAGAGGGCTATAACGGCATTCTTTCCGTAGCCCGCTGTGTTGTCTTTATCTATTACGGCACTTCCAGAGAAGATGTGTCCTAAGGTGTCGCGGACGATAGAAGGCTTCTCTTCTTTCCAATGAATGAGGTCTGTACTGGTAGCGTGGCCCCAGTGCATATTGCCCCATTTCGAGCCGTAGGGGTTGTATTGGTAGCAAAGATGATAGATACCGTCCATATAGAACATGCCATTGGGGTCGTTCATCCACCCGTATGAAGGTGTGTGGTGGTAAGATGGACGATAGAAGTCGGTATTTGCCGTGCTCCATTCGTTCGATAGTTTCAGTATGTTAGGCTTGTAACAGATGGCGTCGTGCTTGAGATTGAGAATCTTAACCGTTGCCCTTGTGCCATTGCCCAACTCGAATGGGACGTAATAATCTACCTTGTCTTGTGCTAAGCGCACGTCCATCCACGTGTCAGCAGGGTTCGATGTGTCGAGCAGAACCCGTGCTTCGTCTTTATCTTCCTCTATCGGAAGCAGCAAATACTTTGTTGGATTGGTGATGTTCAGTATGGTTGTGTCGCCTTTTTGCGACATTTGTATGGTCTGAGCTTTCGCTGATGTGGCTGCTAAAGTGATAGCAGCGCACATTATATATATATTGGTACGTTTCATAATTGAATGTTTAAGTCGTTAGAAGTTTAGAATTTGAGCGATGCAGAGAGTTCTACTGTGAATGGACGAAGGTAGCTGCCTGTCATCAAAACGTTGGAAATATCCTTCGCATCTTCCTTCGTTATCAGCTCAGCACCGGCTATACTACCCTTTGCACCAGTCTGGTTGAGGAAGTTTACGACAGTGCAGCCTAAGTCCAACTTGTCGTTTACGCGCCAGTTTACACCGCCGAAGGTTTCCCAATGACCGTTGAAATAGTAGGCGTCGTTGATGTTTGCGTAAGTCTTGCTGAAGTATCGGAAGCTTGCCCAGAGCTTCAAATCCTTTGTAAGCATATAGCTTGGGTCGAACTCGATAAGTACTTTTGGTATCTCGGCAACAATGTTTCCTGTTGCATTAATCTTGCCAACGTATCCATCAGAGAACGTAATGGAAGTTTCATACTTCTTGTAAGTCGGTTCCTGATAGGTGAAAAGGAAATGTATGTCCAATCCTTTCAATGGGTGTGCAATAAGGTCGGTTGTCCACCCCCAAGTTTTTA
>ENA-OWLL01000169-OWLL01000169.1-metagenome-genome-assembly--contig:-NODE-169-length-17357-cov-13.619755_pt1 | contig 17357 bp, 10 predicted proteins | sample MGYA00245347_ERZ651098 | MGnify/ENA primary metagenome ERZ651098 (study PRJEB26857, sample SAMEA4031767) | metagenome | biome: human; feature: oral; material: saliva | place: Philippines | collected 2014...
GTAACTGATGGAGCTATTATGTGTTGCACTTTAGGAACTTGGCAAGCTAAGTTGATGGTTCTTAGTCAAAGTTTCCGAAGTATTTCGGGAGCATTGGTAGCTACGGAGGAGGATAAAATTGGTTTAAATAATATTCCAAGTTTTGGAGTTTGCAAATGTAGTTCTCCGAATCCTCCTTGTATTCCCCAGCCACAAGGCTGGCAGCAAACTACTCAGAAAGACAGTATCAATGGGATGAAAAAGCTGACGGAGCAGTCATTCTGTATGTATGCTAAAGGAGGAAGAATATCATTCATTGATACAAGAAGTAATTTTTTTGTTGAAAGCGAATAACACGTTCACAATATATTAGGAACAAAGATGAAAAAACTAATATTTTTATTAATTGCTGTAATTGCATTAAGCAATTGCTCAGCTCAAACAACTAATAATAAGTTGAATATTAAAAAAAGAGAAAAGATTACGAATAATAGAAAATTTGATATTGAGGAATATCGAAAAGTAATAAAGAAGAATCCATTTGCAGATCGAATGCTTCGTACTGATAAAAATGGTATGGTAATAGAAATGAATACCAAATATGACAAAAGCGAAATAATAGGTTATCGAGAAGACTGCTCATATCCTCATTCTCCATATACTTATAGCTATGAATATAACACTGAGGGTTATTTGATAAAATCATGGGCAACATTTTATGGTAATATGCGGGTTGGTAAAATGATAGAATACGATGCGAATGGATTTAAAATAAAGGAAACAGACTTTGATGCTCCTTATAAGTTTAGTGTTACCGACCTTGTAAACAAAATGCAAAAAGATTACCATATAGACTTGATGGATAAACAAAATGTCTTTAGTATAAATCGATTTGACCATAAGGATTTACGAACAGCTTACTATGAAGTAATAGTTTACGGCAACAGCTGTGCACAGAAGCTCTTCTACTACTTGGATGGTACTACGGGTGATTTGCTGTTTAAAACAAGTCGTAACTTTGGAGATGAGGGTATGAAAGGACAGGAACTTCCTTTTGATGAATATCTCCGTAAAAAAGAGGGGAAATAAGTATGTACGACTATAAAACAAAGCGCAACTGTTTATTCTACTGGCAATGGAAAAAATAAATCTAAACATCAGATAAGATATGAGAAAAATTATTATTTTTTTATTATTATTTATCGCTTCGCAATCATGTGTTGCACAAAAAGATAAGACAATGAAAACAAATGACAGATTTGATTATGAATATTATAAAAAAAAGATTGGGAAAGATAAGATAGATAATCAAGTGTATAAAGAGTCTGATAGCACTTTGGTGCAGATCCTTATCTCCCATGACGAAAACAGTGTTTATATGATAGAACCTATGAGTTTTGTTATGTATATAAGAAATTATTATAAGCATAATAATAGGTTAAAGAGAGAAGGACATTTCTTTTTGTATTCCAGTGTACGTGTTGGTACATGGCGTGAATACGATGATAAAGGAAATTTGATAAAGGAAACCGATGAAAATGCAAAGTTTAAGAATCTTGCCATGAAGCCTAAGGATGTGATTATTTGGATGCAAAGGCAAGGATGGATAAACATTGTTACAGGGGAAGGGCAACAGACAACTTTCTCTAATACTCCATTTGATATTTATTTCGTACCCAGAAATAAAAATAATTTTAAAGGGAATACACATGCCAAATGGTACATTATGAAATCAGAGATGTATGGAACAGAGGATTTTATTCTCGATGCAGAAACTCGAGAACTTATTCATCATGGTAAGACATTAAGTATAGAATAATATTCTTTTGTCTATAAAAAGTAAATGTCAAATCGGATACAGGATGGAAACTATCAGTATTCTGAGTTTGAAACGTTAGAAAGCAGCATTATTCGCCAAAGAAACTGTTATGAAAGGAAAACTATTTTATGGCTAAAAAATGAGGAGAATAAGGCTAAAAATTACGAATATACGTATTTTACTCCGATAATGACCATAATGAATGGAATGGTAGGAAATTTGAATGCTGTGATAAAGTTCAATCCTGGGAAAAAAGACAGACCTAAAATGATAAAACTGGAATTTGGAAAAGATTGTAAGGAATTGAGTGTTTCCCCTTCTACTCTTCCGATAAAAGAAGGTGAAATACCTATAACTATAACGTGTTCGGGAGAATTTGATAAGGAACAAACGCTATTGGTTAAGGCTGACGAAAAAGAATGTGGTAAAATACGGATATTGCCCAATGCGAAGCAGCATCAGAAAGAGATAAAGGTTGTTACAATATCCGTTAGAACTAACCTTGAAGCTAAAAAAAGTGAAGCTAAAAATGGAATAATAGCAACAGGCGGTCCTGAACTTTTTGTCAACACCCTTAAACAAGCTCTTATTACCGTACCCGAAAAGATAAAATCCATAGAAGAACTGGATTGTACAGATGAAGAGTTTACCAACGCATATAAAGAAAACTTTACAAGTAAAGAAGGCGAGGAACGGTATGGAATCAGTTTTAAAACTTCATGGGAAATGAAGAATACATTGGAACAAACCTTGCAAAAGAAGTATGAACATGTCTATGACGACTATTATAAATTGTTTTTCTTCGATGACCCATGCAAAGGCATTAATAGATATGCTTATTATGCTAGTAGGCATGCTTGGTTTTTCGATGGTCATAATACCTCGACGGTTGGGCACGAGGTCTATCATTGCTTTGGCTTAGCCCATAATTTTGATTTCAGAAATTCTAAACGTTGCGAAATTGGTTATAGATACACGAAAACTAACAATATGCTTGACTATAGTCACCATGTGGGTATAGAACGCAATAGTCTTTTTTATTTGCAGTGGATGTATATAAATCCTTATATTGTGTCAGGCAAACCAGAGTCAGACACAAAGAGTAGAGGTAAGGAAGAAGTATTAAAACATAATAGTGCAGGTAAAAAAGAAGAATGATAATTGTTTTTTAATCACAATCAAAGAAGATTGTAAAATATTATAGTCAGATGAGAAAGTATATCTTATTTTTTTTAGTACTAACAGCGATGCTTTCATGCGCCGCACAAAATTCAAATAATATGAAGAAAGTAGAAAAATTTAATTATGATTATTACCATAATAAGTTAAAACCCAATCAACGTTTCAAAGAGTATAGTGAGGTGGATGGAACTTTTGTTAAAATTAGTGTCGAAGTAGATGGTTTTTTTGTAGAAAAGATTCCACCTCGTTCATTTACCCAAAATATAATAGTTTATTATAAGAATGGTATCTTAAAAGAAGAAGGTGAGTTCTTTTTCTGTTCGGATGTAAAAATTGGGAAATGGCGTAAATATGATAAAGAAGGAAAACTTATAAGAGGAGAGAACGAGGATAAAAAATTTGAAGGGCTAAGGATAAAACCTAAGGATTTACTCCGTTGGATGGAAAGCCAAGGCTGGATAGACTTGTGGAGTGGCAAGGGGCAGCAAAGTAGTTTTTCTAATACTCCATTTCGTATCAATTTCTCTCCCCATGGCAAAGACCATGCTAAATGGTATGTCAGCGGTGTAACAATGTCAGGTACAGAGGAATTTGTTATAGATGCGGAAACAGGTAAGGTTATAAGTCATGAGAATGTCTTAAATATTGAATAGCAATGCCTGAGATCATAACGCATGGTGCAACTCTGCACTGTACTCTTGGAGTAAAGGAATCCAACCTAATGGTGACAAGCCAAACATTTCGTAGGATAGCTGATGCTCTTGTTGGTACAGAAGGTGATAATAAAGGGATGGTAAATATCCCAAGTTTTGGAGTTTGCAAATGTAGTTCTCCGAATCCTCCTTGTACTCCCCAGCCACAAGGCTGGCAGCAAACAACAAAGAAAGACAGTATCAATGGGATGAAAAAGCTGACGGAGCAGTCATTCTGTATGTGTACTAAAGGAGGAAGAATATCATTCATTGATACAGGAAGTAATACTGGTTTTTAAACTTAACCATTGATGTCTGAACTTTAAATATTAATGTTTGCTATCTTGAAATATAATTACAAAATAGATAAATAAAAGTCAGGTAAAGAGCCAGAAAGCCTGTGATTTTTATACCTTCATAAGTTATTTGATATCAATGCATTACTGAATTGCTTTTCAGAAGGTGCTTAATTAGCCTTCAAAAGGGCGTTAGTAAGGAGCTTAAAGAGCACCTTTTGCAAGCCAATTAGGCGTCTTTTCAAAGCCAAAAGAGCATCAATAAAATTTTAAGGGAAGAAATATATTTACACTTTGTTATACATATACATTCTTTATTGTTTGTTCTTTGCATCCATAACGTATTTAAATAACGTATGCAAAGGTAATACACATGAGTGCAGCCTTTCTATATAGATAAAGATTTCTGCTTACCATTATTATCTTTTTTATATATATAATGGAACGTCAATTAAATTGTAGGAACTTTCCTGTAACCACTTGCTTAGTACCATTCATATATGTTATTACAATTTTTGTAATTTCCATATTAGAAGCATCACCTGACGTATAATAAGGTGAAGTATCCCAATTCCATGATGCACTTGTATCCTTTTTTACTGGTCCTGTTCCTTTAAAATATCCTACTGTACGAATGTCTCCCACATCGTTTGTTATTTTGAAATAAACAGTCAGATACTTTATTGTCCTTGAATTGGTATTCGCATACTCAATATGGAATGTTACCATTGAGTATTCATCATCCCACCCCCAATCTTTTATATACCCGAAAGGAGCCTTTTTTCTCAGTTCTTTCAAATAGCTTTCATATTGACTAAGCCACAATAGATCAGTAAGGGCATCATAATTTACCGAGTCACAAGTCAGTTTATCCTCAAAGACTTCATAATGATATTGAAAGTTTTTACTTTCTAAAAGAGCAGGAGTTATCTCAGACTTATGTGCCTCTTTGTACGACAAATCTAAGTCTCCCTCTACTTCTGTCATATAATATATGGTATCGTTGCTAAATCCGTATGTGCTAATAATATCTTTTGTATCAATAACCTCATCACATAGCTCACACTTCATCTTGTAATCTCCAAAGGGAATTACATACCATTCATGAGTCTTTTTATAATCCTCACGTGCTTTCTTTTCTGATGCTATGAACGCATTTCTTCGATTGACAGCATCTATGGAATCTTGCTTTATCTTGTTTCTCACATTAGCAATAGAGTCGTTAATCTCTTGCTCTCTTTCATGATTTAAAAGAGAGAACCGTTCTTCTAACATGGCATTACGTTTTTCTATCTCCTTGTTAAGAATATCACCAGTTAATTGTGGTATATCCTTATTCTTCTTTATTATCTTTGCATAGTCCTTAGTCAACGTAACCACTACATTACTATTTCTCGTCAGCACATAAAGATTTTGTGTTTTCTTATCATAAGCGTATTGTTCAAGAACACCACTAACAACATCAACCATCATGTTTGTATGCTTCACAAAGTATCCTTTCCAGTCTCTTGTGTAAGATACGATTTCTTTCCGCATAAAGGAATTGTTCGCTGAGAATTGTGCCTGAACTGTTATGCAGGTTAACATCTGCAATAAGATTAACATTAACTTTTTCATTGTTTTCTATTTAGGTTTTAAGATATAATATGTTTGATAACATGCAAGTTAGTCTTACTATAGCTTACTATCTGTTCGGAGTTTCCCGTCCTTCTGCAGCCTACTGCCAATCATCTCCTTCCTGAACTGTTGCGCTCTTTGCAACAGTTCAGAAAGAAGACATCATATCAGCATCAACACCTACTTATCATCTGGGCCGTCTTCTGCAACCCGACTATAACTTACAGCGTCGTTCTCTGGCAACTCATAAAGCGGACAATCTCTTCTTGCTTCCATGTCATGACCCGCACTCTCAAGGTCGGTGATGGAGAATGCTGTCACATAGAGATACAGTGCCACAACAACTTTTATTGCGGCATCGACATCTGCTGCTGTATTGACAGGTGCATTATGCGCTTCATTGTTACGCCAATCTCTCAACATCTGCAAATAAGAAGAGAACTTCTTCCCATCATCATCCATAGCGTATTTCAGATTCCATAGACACCTAAAGGCATGTACAGCATCTGCCAACATGGCGTCTCTTCCACCTTGTCCTTCTATCTCATCATCATTTATCAGATAGTATAGTTTCTTTAAGTAAGATTCATACTTCTGAACTAACGAGTTAAAGAGAGAATACCTCATGACTGCATTTGGATGAGGGTCAGTAAAGATGTTGTTTAGTCCTTCCTTTAGTAGGTCGTTGATACCATCTAACTTAGGTAGACTTACCGTGTTCAGTACAAAGAAGAAACAATCCACAATCTCTGGTAGTGCTCTCATCTTCTTGCAGACACCCACAAACTCTGGTTGCATCATTGCTATTATCTTATCCTTCAGCACAGCCTCATCATAGATAAGGTTTCTTGATGCTGATATCTGTAAGCCCAGACTATCCAGAATCTTATTAATCAACATCTGTTCAAGACCTTTCTCCTTCTCAAGTAATTCCTTAAGGTGGAAATACTTCTCTATCTGGTCTACGATGGTATCATCAAATTTCTGTCTACAGATATTCACCAACACATCACGAGAGTTATTGGCACGGATAGCATCGGCAAGCTCTGGGTTTCTCATCAGTTCTTCCAATATCTGTCTGATGATTTTATCATTCTCATTCAGAATACCCACAAACGGACTATTCACCATATTGAGTATCTCTGCAATGGTCTTCTTCTCGTCCTCTTGCTTCAATCCCACTTCACCAATACGGCTCGATTTTAGTTCTGTTGGCTCATCCTCTAACTTTATGCTTCCTTCGTAGGAGAGCTGTATGCGTAGTTTGTCAAGGTCTATCATGCTCGCTAACTCCATTGGTAGCGTCTCTTTCGTATAAGGTAGATACTTATAGAACACCTTACAGAACACATAGAATTTCTCCAAGTCGGGGTCGGTAAAGTCTATAACTTGTGCTAAGAAGCCATATTGTCTTACAAACCGATTAACCAACTTACGATACCTGTCTTTCTCTTCATCAGTTAAAGGGGCTACCCTCTCTCTCACAATATCTAACAGGATTGACGGCACACTTGACACCTTCTTTGGGTCTATCAGTCGTTCGCATACCTCATTTACCTCCTCTTCACTGAACAGGTTCCATTGCTCTACATCTTCTTTCATCGTGTAGACACGTTGTGGGTCGACTTCTCCACTCAGTGTTGTAACGGTATAATACTGATTGAATGCCTTACGAACCGACTCTGTATCGTTACGGAAATCTACTACCAGCGTGTCTTCCTTATAAGGCCAATAAGTACGATTAAGGCGTGAGAGTGTCTGTATACATTGTATGCCACCCAACGAGCGATCAACAAACATTGTGTGCAGTAGCTTCTGATCGAAGCCTGTCTGGAACTTCTCTGCCACTATCAATATCTTATAATCGTCTTCCTTGAACTTCTCTGCAATGGCATTGTCTGTCACACCATCATCATTCATGTTGGCTTCTGTACATTTCTTACCGCTACTGTCAGTTACCTCTCCTGAGAAAGCCACAAGGGTCTTTATCTCTCCTTTGTATTCCTCTGCGATAATCCTATCGATAATTTGTTTATAGTCGGCAGCTGACTGTCGTGAGTCGCACACCACCATTGCCTTTGCCTGATGGTTTATCTTATTGATGGTGAACTTCATGAACTGGTCGACCATCATACTTGCCTTGCGCGACTTGATATACATATCTTTCCCCAACATCGCAGCTATCACCTTCAATGCCTTCTTCTTCTCAAACTGTACTTCAGCATCCTTGTCGGGGTCTTTCTCTATCAACTCAAACATCGTTTTATAGCTGATGTAGTTCTGTGTGACGTCAAGGATAAACTTTTCGTCGATGGCTTGTTTCATAGAGTAAAGGTCGTGGGCTTCCTTCCCATCCTTACCATATAGGGCGTAGGTCTTATCCTTTGGCGTTGCGGTGAAAGCAAAATAAGAGATGTGTTTCATCATCTTACGGTAGTTCTGCTGCTGTGCCATCAACGCATCCAACGGACTTTCATAGTCGTCTGGATTATAGTCATCTATCTGGGCTAAGTCTTCCTGTGTCGAGAGTGCATTTACTAAGTCCTTTGCTGCCTCATTGCCTACTGCCGTGTGAGCCTCGTCAATGATGACGGCATACCGCTTCTGCTGTTCATGCTTCAGATAGTCTAAGGCGTATGCAAACTTCTGTACTGTAGAGATAATGATTCTGTTCTTACCATTCAGTGCATCAGCCAAGGTCTTTGAACGCTTACGAATATCCATCACCGTACCAAGCGTTGTCTCAAAGTTTACAACGTCTTCTGCCATATTGCGGTTTAGCACAATGCGGTCGGTCACCATGATGATACTATCAAAGACAGCTGCACCATTTGCGTCAATCATGTTCGTAAACTGATGTGCCAGCCATGCCATGGTCTTCGTCTTTCCACTTCCTGCCGAGTGTTGTATGAGGTAGTTATGTCCTACTCCCTCTTCTTCAACCAACCGACGCAGTTTGTGTACAGCTCTTAGTTGATGATAACGTGGGAAGATTACCACCGTGCGCCTCTTCATCTCCTTTGTATTGCGGTCTTCATAACCTTCGTCATAGCGTTTAATGAAGTGTAACAATAGGTCGAGCAGGGAGTCGGCTTGCAGAATGTCTCTCCACATATAAGCTGTTGGATAGTCGCCTTCTATCGTCGGATTCACTGTCTCACGGTTGAAAGGCAGGAAGGTTGTTCCCTCTCCGTTCAGCTTGGTAGTCATAAAGACATACTGGTTATCCATCACGAAGTGCACCAGACAGTTTCTTAACATTCGGTTCTCGGCATTGCGTTGCGTGCGATACTGGGCTATACCGTGCGTGTAGTTCTGTCCTGTTCCTTCATTCTTTAGCTCGAAGGTGAAGAGGGGAATACCATTCAAGAGGACACACAAGTCCAGCTCGTTACCACTGTCGGCTCCCATAGAGTAGCGCATCTGGCGCACCACACTAAACCGATTGGCACGATAGAGTCTGTAGTTTTCTGTTCCTTCGCCTTCCAACGTAGGCTTAAACTGGCAGAACTTCACCTTAGCCCCACTCACCGTGAAGCCCTTGCGCATGATGTTCAAGATACTCTCTCCACGGTCTAATCGCTTGTTATACTCACGGATAACCGTCTCTGTCTCTCGCCCCGCAAAGTGCTGCGACAGCTTCTTCCACACGATGGGTTGTGCTCGTAAGAACTGTTCTAACATCTCGGCATCGCACAAGCGTTCGATGTCAAACTGTGCACTACTGCGCTGATTGTATAGGTCGCTATTTGCAAGATAGTTTGCAATATGCGCCTCAAAGGTTGTTTCGCTTAAAGGATTTAGCATATTTTGTTGTTGTTTATTTTTTTATAGTTGCACGATGGGCCTTGATTAATGCCGAAGGTGATTCTTTTTCCACAGCAAGAAAGAGCTTCACTTTCTCTTCTAGATTCATCGCAATTTTGTCGGTATTCTTTCTCCACCATTTATAAAATTTCACAGGACAATCTTTGTAAGGTATAGAAGCCTGTACTTGTGAAGGATAACCAGGAAAATTAATCAGAAGTTTCAGACGCATAAAATCTCGATAATATTCAAAATGATTCAATCTCAATTTATTGGATAACACTTTAAAATCATCCTTCTCTATTACTATTTCATATTCTGTTATAGTCCTATGTAATGCTATTGGATCTTCAATAAGCCATTTTTTTATTTGCTTTGTCTGATGCCCAATAGTTAACATATTATCTCTTTGGTATAATTCATGCCTCTTTGGTGAAAATAAATTATGATGTACATCACTACAAGGAACATAACTTTTACCATCATTTGGAATATAAGTTTTATTTTCTTCCAGGTATTTTATAATATCGACATGATTGGTCGTTTGCCCTGGATATTTATTAAATAGTTCATCATTTGACATACCAAGGAAGAAATCTTCAATCAAATCCCACCGATTTACATTGCTGAAATAATTAGTAAAGAAATGTTTAAATAAGTCACAACTTACCTTATGTCTATTCCTAACAGACTCCAGGATAAAGTTACTATATTTATTACTTGTCGAATCTTTTTCTATTCTATGAGGGTCATTGAGACGCAAGAATATTTTTGGATCATCTCCACCTGTTGTTTCAAAAGAGCCTAATTCCATGAGTTCTAGTAATGACCCTAACCTTATATGATTCTTAAGCGGAATGTCATTGATAGAGAGATATCTATTAGCAGATTGGCGCTCTTTACCATCAAATAGATAAGAGAGTATTTTTAGGAGCTGTGAGAATTTTGCACTATAGTTTGTACTAAACACTTGATATTGTAGCGTATTTCTCTGATGACGCTGCTGCAGGAAAGAGTCTCCTTCAAGAACATGGTTACTTTGTAAATAGCCCGAATAAGTACCAAGTACAAAAGATGCAATTTTATCGACATTGTACTTAGAGCTTATCTTTGTTTTCAATTCTTCAACAAATTCTTTGTATGTAAAAAAAACACTTTTCAGCTTGAATTTAGAAAAAGATTCGTTTATTACATCCAGTGTATCGTTTACTTCTGACAAAACCTCACGATATGTCTTGTCTATATTTATGGTTACTTTAATCTGAGGTGTTAGTTCAATACCCTCATCTGATAAGAATCTTTGTCTATAGAACTCACTCTTTATTTGAGGGAAACTGCGATCTGAGAAATGTTTAGACCATATTTCATCAAGGTTCAATTCTAGTGTGTGGTATGTTCCTGATGTATGAGGGATTTCTTTGAGGCATTCTCCATATTTTCCCAATAGTCTGTCTAATCCCACTTGATTTGTTCGTGCGAAGACTTTAGTAAAAAGTTTTTTGGGGCGCGCAATGAGTACGTTGAATCGTGTCTTTATTAGATAATCTTTCTCTATCATCATCAAAGCAGTTGCAACTTTTTGGTCTATATCATCTACAGAGTCAAATATATAAGCAAAGTCATTTGCCGATACTAGCAGATTTCTTTTCTTTTTATTACTGTTAAAACAACGAATAATTTTACGAAGTACTTCTTTGAGTTGAAATGCTTTCAATGATGATATTCCAAATAACTGTCTGCTGTAGCGCAAATCTGATTCAGAGAAGGTGAGTGCTGCAAATCCTTGAATTTGGCTTTTACGAGCAGCGCGGCCAATTTCTTGTATATAATCAGGTAGTAACCCAGATGGTGCATGGTGATATACAACTTTTATATCAGGGATATCTACTCCCATACCAAAAGCTTTAGTTGCTATCATTACTTTACATTCGTTACTTCTAAATGCCTGATATGCATACTTTTGTTGATCTGGCAGCATTTTCCCATGGAATGCAACAGCCATTTGTGGATCTATTTCATTACACCTATCTTTTAATTTGCTAATATGTTTTGTATAGGGAGCATATACAATACTTTTCATACCCAGATCATGAATTCCCTTAATAATGTTTACTGTTTCCAACTCTTTATTTTGTTCATATCCTCCCGTCATATAATCGTCATGTGTGTTAATAACAAACTCGATATTATCACGTCTCACATTTCCAATAAATTTATGTGGATCATGCATATTTAGACTGTTTATGCTATCAAAGACCATATCATTTACACCACCATATACAGCTGTAGCAGTTAATGCAACAAGGGGGAACATATAGTTGTTGAACTTACGAATCTTATTGATGTGGTTACCTAAAAACCAATAATCTACACGGAAATCACGACCCCATGTTGTAATGAGGTGGGCCTCATCAACAATAAGTAAACCTAACTTCCTCTCACCAATGAAATAATGAATGTCATATGAAAGTAACAATTCGGGTGACAGGTAAAGTATATCTACATCACCGCGTTTGCATCCTTCAATAACTTTGTCTCTATCTATAAGGGTGAGATCACTGTTTATGAACTCAACTTTATCATATTCACGTTCTGAACGTAAAATCTCTACTTGGTCGGTCATTAATGCTTTCAAGGGGGATACAACAATTGTTACATCACCTTTAGATGCTGCGTAGAAAGCAGGTAACTGGAATATCAAAGATTTACCCGCACCTGTTGGTGCTGTGATGAAAACATCTCTTGGCTGTGTTCCATTACGTCCTTTTTTGTATTCATCGATAATAGTGTCTACCAATAATCCTTGTGAAACGGGGATTATATTACTGTCCGTCTCAGGATTTTCATATACTTGTATGTCACGAAACTCAGCGTGTTCTCCCCAGTATTGCTTGAGTAAAGAAAGAGATTCTTCAGAAGGGATATACTCTTTCTGTATTGCTTCTTCTTCCTGTATATATACTCCACATCCCAAATAATTAAGGAGTTGATTTAATTCTTGAAGAGTGCTCAATACGACATGGTTCAATACATTCTTACTTGATACCTTAACACATACTTCCTTTGAGAAAAATTTATCTTCAAGACATCTATTAACAAGTATATCAATTCCATAAGGATCAGAAATAATATCAAGAACATAAGCATTAGGCAAAGTAAGATCACTGTGAGATAATTCCTTCTTTACGGAGAATAGGGGAACCTTCTTCAAATCATCGTTGAAATGTTTTAATGAATAGAAATATTCATCCTCTATCTTTAATTGTTCTGCCTGATAAATCGGTAAATTATCAGGTCTATTTTCTGTACCATTCGCAGAAACCTTTTCTATGTATTCTTCTTTTTTGATAGGGTAAAGAGAGCGCAAGTTGTCATATATAACAACAATTCTTTCTTTGAAGAAATCTTCATTTAGATATTCTATAATACTTGCATACTGTTGGTGGGACAGAATCTGAAAAGTGATTGCAGAATTGAGTTTAAGGAACACTCCTCCAAACCATTCAGGATTAAAGAAATCAAGGTTCCCTTCTATATCAAAGGTAGATTGGTCTGTTATATTTTCTGTAAAATTATCTAAGTTTATGTAAGGAGCAACTCCCGCCAATACAAATATGGCATTTGCATTAGTTCTTATATACTTATTTATAATGTCCTTTAATGTTTCCGTATAAATATTCTTTAACATAGTAGTCATTATTCAATTGTTTAGTCGTTTAACAAACTTTATATTTGCCCGTAACTACCTCCGTAATCAAGCTCTGCTTATACTCTTGTAGAAGGTCTATTTGGTGTTGGGCGTTGGAGATAGAGGCATCTATGGTAGCGCATTTGTGGTCGAGGTAAGAGGCGATAGCGGCTTGCTCAACTTTTGGAGCCAAAGGGACAATATAATTTAAGATACTTTCTTGTGATAATGTAGGAATAGTACTCCCACCAACAGTTAATGATACCTGCATTTGCACAATATCATTACTCAACAAGTAATATAGGTATTTATTATTACCTTTAATATTCTTAAATACTACTATCTGTGGATTAATAGTTGCCTCCATTGGTAGATCAGCTACATAACTTATCTTTCCATAAGTAGAACCTGTCTTTACAAAAAGGACATCATCGTTGTATATCATAATTTCGGGTGACTCATAGTACTTTTTCCATGATAAATAACTACATTTATCATAGTTCAGAATACCATTTTGCATATTAGAAGGACTTAACGTTATAGCACCTTCCCCCTCGTTTACAAGGTCAGTTTGATTATATCCACGGAACCCTATCCTACCAAAGACTTGAGAATAATGCTTTAGTTTGCATACTTCCCAATGCTTAGGCACATCTCCTATCCACTCAACTCCCGACTGTTTCATTTCGACATTAGGGTTTAGTCCTTTCGTTACAGCATGAGTGATAACACTCTGTTTCAGTTCTTGGAGTAACGCAATACGCTTTTGTTGAATAGAAATGAGGTTATCTATCTTTGCACAGTGTGTGTCAAGATAGTCTGCAATAGCCACTTGTTCAACAGTAGAAGGCAAGCTTATAATATTTAAATTCAAATCAGTCTGTGTCATACTTGGTAATGCTGTTGAAGTTGCGTACCTCTCAAATGGTATGATTAAAGCCTGATAATAAAGATATTTACAATTAACATGCTTCTTAGGGATTGCGTAAAACATTGTGTCAACAGTCCAGAATTTGCCATTATAATACATAGGCTTATCTATAGTTCCCTTTCTCCCTAATAAAACGACCTCACCATCGTAAACATATTGGCTTGCTCTTGCAAATTCACCACCAGATCCTATAACAGGATATCCAGCGATCTCGACTTGAATATGTTTATAATCACTCCCATTATATATGGTCATCGCACGTTTAAAAGGTATCACCTCCCAATGCTTCGGCACTTTCCCAATCCATGCCACACCACTATCCTTATACTCATCGTATTTCTTCATACGTCTTAGTCCTCCTTTAGCTGTGAGAGTTCGTTGTTGAGTGCACTGTCTAATGCTGCTAATTCTGAAAGGATTTCTTCACTACTGCGCAAAGGACGATACTTATAGAAAAGTCGGGTGAAAGGGAACTCACAACCTACCTTGTCTTTATCACGCTCCATCCACGCATCGGGCGCAAAAGGTAGCACCTCACGACGGAAGTAGTCGTCGATATCTTCCTTCATTGGTATCTTCTCGGTATCGTTCAGATTGGTATCAGCAACCCGCTCACCACTGTTCTTAATAGGGTCGTCGAACACTTCGGGCGCATCCTCTGCAACTCTGCCAAACACATCACGCAACTGTTTCTTCTGTGCCTTGGTAGTCTTCACGTGATTCTCTTTCAAGAACACAAAGAACTCGTGGTCGCTACGCTGCTCGTCCACACCGTCTATCGCTGCCACCTCTCGCAAGATAAGGTTCTTCTTGTCGTCTGCCTTAAAGTCATCGTTACGGCATAAAGACTCATACGTAGCACGGATGTCACTAAACCACAGGCGCAACGGACGTCGTACTGCCACGTTGGTATAAAGGAAGTCATCGTAGTCCATGAGCTTCGCAATCTCTAAGTGCTCCGTCTCGCCTGTCTTGTCGTAGACAATGTCACGACAGCAAGGCTCGTAAGCCTTATAGATACTAATGATGTCGTGCGTTCCCTCCTCACTTATCTCAAAGCGTTTCTTACCCAAGTTCTTCTGAAGTAAGGTGGTAAACTCGCTATGGGCAGCATCAACAAAGAGCACTTTACGATAGCGTTCTGCTGGTCGTTTGTTATCAAGTATCCACAGATAGGTGGTAATATCAGTTCCATAGAAGAGATTCTTAGGCAGGGCTATGATAGCATCGAGCAAGTTACGGTCGAGCAACATCTTACGAATATTGCTCCATCCCGTCCCTGCATCACCATTGAAGAGGGGCGATCCATTGAGAACAATGCCTATGCGTGACCCTGCTTCGCTATCCATCTTAGCGATCATGTGCTGCAGGAAGAGCAACGAACCATCCGACGTAGAAGGCAGTCCCGCCTCGAAACGTCCGCCAGGACGGTTGTCTTGCATCACGATACTCTTTACCTTCGTGTCCTTACCCCAGTCTACACCAAAGGGAGGGTTAGCCAACATAAAGTTAAAATGCTTACCAAAGAGCTTGTCATCAGCCAAGGTGTCGCCCTGATAGAGCTGCTGGTCAAGGTTCTGGTCGTCGCCTTTCATGAGTAGGTCCGCCTTACAGATAGCGTATGTCTTCTGGCTAAGTTCCTGTCCATAAAGAAACACTTGTAGATGCTTGTTCTGTGCCATCTCTTGCAGATGTTCGCGTCCTACGGTGAGCATACCACCCGTACCACAACAGGGATCATAAATGGTGAAAGCCCTACCAGGGACAAACAGCTCTTCTTCCTTCCCCGACATGGTCAGTGCTACCAAGAGTTTAACAATCTCACGCGGCGTATAGAACTGTCCAGCCTTCGTGTTCGTCGACTCCTTCGAACGACGGATAACAATCTCGAAGATTGTTCCCATCATGGCATTACTCACCCTGTCTGGATGTAAGTCGGCTTTCTCAACAAACTGAAGGACAACGGCAAAGAGCTTATTGCCACGCTCAAGACGGGCGTATATCTTCGATAGGTCGACAATGCCACTGTCGCCATCTTCGTGTACAAAGTTAGCAAGGATGTCCTTCACATTGGATGTAAAGCCCTCTATATAGGTCTTAAAGGCATCACCAATCTGGTCGGGAGAGTTAAGTAACTTCTTCAGTGAAAGACCTGACATATTAAAGAAAGTGAGTCCATGCTGCCTCATCAACGACTGTAACTTATACTTTCTCATCTCCTCTGGGGTTTCGTTTAGCGTGTTGAGTATCGTCTCATACTTATCCTCAAGCACACAATCAAGTCTTCGGAGCAGGGTGAAAGGTAAGATAACATCCTCCACCTCAGAATCATCATAGTAGTTACGAATAACCTCTTTGATGTCCCATATCACATTAGCTAATTCTTGTTCTGTCATATATATTTGTTCTTTTATTTCTTATTTGCTGCAAAGTTAATGATTATCTGTGCAGTCTTCGTGCATTGATAGATATTTCTGCAAATTATCTTTTAGCTTGTCTCTTATCTCGTTGCGTAACCATTCGGGGGAGAGTACCTCAACATCGGGGATGAAGGAGAGGATTTGTTGGGATAGTTCACGGTTGGGTTTCACATGGATACTGACTGTGTTGGGCTCGGACAACACACGCTGTGAGGAGTGGATAGGCTTCGAAAGGACATATGGAAAACGCTGGGGCGAGAACCGCAAGACGACCTCTTCGGTGGCTACATCACCGTAAGGAACCGACACACCAATGACGTCGTCGAAATAAGATGCGAAGTCGGTTGTGATGTTCTCAATGAAGGGTTTAGTGCCACTGGCGTAGCTTTCGATACGGTCTAAGGCGTAGCTTTCAATCCTCTGCTTCTCGTCGTTCTGCCCAAAGAGGAACCAACGACCGTTGTATTGCTTGACATAATAGGGATAGACCACGATGTTTCGTTTCTCACTCCAGTAGGATTGATAAGCTATCTCGAGCGTCTGATGATTGATTGTAGCGTCGATGATGCCTGCCAGATGCTCTAACCCTTTGAGCATACCATTCTGTTCGAAGGCGATAAGGTTCTCGGAGTTGGCTTTAACACCGAAGCGATATTCCAAGTTAGAGATGACTTCTTCCAGCCAAGCGTTGGTTGGTATGCCACGATAACGGCTGAGCATATCGATCGTTGAACGGAGGTTAGCCACCTCCTCCGTGGTCAGCTCATTATTAAAGATGGAGTAGTCAGGGTCAGAATAATGGTAATAACACTTCTTTCCGTCGTATTGCCGTGCCTTAATGGGTGCATAATAAGGACTCAAACGCAGGTTAGCAATATCCTCCCGTATCTGTCGCAGACTGATGTTATAGCCCAACTTCTCGCTGA
>ENA-OWLL01000176-OWLL01000176.1-metagenome-genome-assembly--contig:-NODE-176-length-17042-cov-9.912227_pt1 | contig 17042 bp, 19 predicted proteins | sample MGYA00245347_ERZ651098 | MGnify/ENA primary metagenome ERZ651098 (study PRJEB26857, sample SAMEA4031767) | metagenome | biome: human; feature: oral; material: saliva | place: Philippines | collected 2014...
GTGTACGGTAACGCTCGGGTGTACGGTGACGCTGAGGTGTACGGTGACGCTGAGGTGTACGGTGACGCTCGGGTTAGATCTTATGCGGTGATTTCTGAGCGTAAAATGATTTTTTGGGCATCAAATGTCGGTTCGGAAAACGGCACACTAACCGTGTTTAACGGTAAAGATGGGTTAATTGTAACGCGTGGTTGTTTTACTGGGACAGTTGATGAGTTTTTAGCAAAATCCGCCGAAGTGCATGATGATAAAACAAAAAATGAATATAAATTGCTGATTGAAGTAGCAAAAAGTCGAATCTTAGGTGTTAAAGATGAATGAAATTAATATCAATATCCCACTGCATAAATTCCAAGATTTAATGATTAGTCACGTCCGATACAGCTTGCCACGACATACTTATATCGTTAGCGAAACTATTCACGATGTGAAAACCTACTGGAGCGTGTTAAGCAGTAACACTCGAGAGGTAATTACGCGAGATATTAATGAGCATTTAAAACGCTGGGAAAGTGACCGAAATAACGCATTCCACAAACTTGACTACGATTCGTGGGAGGAATTAGCTGACTGGATAAATGAAAACCGCAGTAGCGCATCAACAACTGGCACAACAGCAAGACCACTGGTTGATGTGTTGCCGGTGGTGGATTTAAAGCCGTATAAAGGTGATAAAAAATGCTGACTTACGGCTCAGTCTGTTCAGGGATTGAGGCGGTAAGCGTTGCGTGGAAAGGCTTGATGACGCCACTTTGGTTTTCCGAAATTGAGTCATTTCCGTGCGCCGTGCTTGCTCATCATTATCCAGACACCCCAAATCTTGGCGACATGACCGCCTTACCTCAAAAAATCATAAACAGAGAAATCCCTGCGCCAGATGTGCTTATTGGCGGTACGCCTTGCCAAGCATTTTCGGTCGCCGGCTTGCGTAACTCACTTGATGATGAGCGCGGAAATCTCACATTAACTTTAATACATATCTTGGAAGCTATTGATTATGTTAGATATATCGACGGAAAACAGCCATGCGTCTTGTTGTGGGAAAACGTTCCAGGTGTACTATCCACAAAGGACAACGCATTCGGACACCTTTTGGCTGGATTGGTTCAAGAGCGTGAGCCACTGCAACCAACAGGGGCTAAATGGTCAAACGCTGGTTATGTGCATTCGTCCAGAACTATCGCGTGGCGAATCCTCGATGCTCAATACTTCGGACTCGCCCAACGACGTAAAAGAGTGTTTGTTGTGGCAAGTGCTAGACAGCGTAGTGTCGCCCAAATACTCATTGAGTCCAAAGGCTTGTGCGGGGATATTGAGGCGGGCAAAGCAACGACAGAAAGTTTTACCAGCTACGCTGAGAGTTGCTTTGGAGCGTATTGCCAATCAAAAGTCAGCGGGGTACTAAAAGCTAGTGGCGGAAATCTTGGCGGGGGTTCAGAAACACTTGTAGTCCATGGATCACAAGACCCTATCCCCCCCTATCAAAATAGCACGTTTTTAAGCAACAATGCAGAACTAGATAATGTGTTGTTTGATATTGCACACCGTTCAGATGTTGTGCGCATACAAGATGACGGTACTACGCCAACACTTACCGCAAGAATGGGGACAGGTGGGAATAACATTCCATGCATGAGCATCAACCAAAACATTCGCAAACTTACCCCTTCAGAATGCGAAAAATTACAAGGTTTTCCTCCAGGTTACACGCAAATCCCATATCGTAACAAACTTGCGAATGATTGCCCTGATAGTCCGCGCTATAAAGCTATCGGCAATAGTATGGCTGTACCGGTTATTAAGTGGATCGGGGAAAGAATGATTAATTATTTAAACAAATAAATCCAATAGGCGTTCCAAATGAGCGCCTTTTGTTTTAGGAGGACTAAATCATGAACAAATGTTTACAAATTAGCAAATTTGAAAGTATCACCCTTGAATTATGGCAATTTAATGATGATTACGAAGTGCATCTAAGTATCCCGACTCAAAGAATAGAAATAATGACAGATTCTAAGGATGAGGCTATCCAAAAATATAACGATGCAGAAAGTGCGCTACAGACTCTTAGAGAGATATTTTAAGTGGCGCTTTAAATGACTAAAAACACCGCTCTTATGGGCGGTTTTTTATTGGAGCTTAATAATGGAATTACCTGATAAAACACAAAAAGAAATGTCAGAGGCAATTAAAATTATGGCAGTGTCGGCTTTCACTGAGAAAAGTCAGAACTTAATCCCTCTCGATTATGTGGCAGCTCTCGTTGGTTGCCCATATCAACACACTGCGAACGTTATCGTTAAACAACCGAGTTTTCCAAAAGGCGTGAGATTAAAAGAAAAATCGCACCCGAGATGGATAGCTGGAGAAGTTATTCGTTGGTGTAGAATTAACGCCAAACGTATTAAATAACCTTTCAAATTTCCCACCATTGGCACGGTTCACTTATGTGATATAATACTCAAAACAAGGATATTTTATTCAATCCGTTTTAGAGCAACTACGCCAAAATTACGCCAAAAGTTAAAAATCTCTTTCAAAATCAATACAGAAAGAAACTGACCCTAGGCACCATATTATAATCCTCGTTCATTGAACGGGGGTTTTTCTTTTCTGCTTTCGTCATTTAAAATCAATAACTTACGTATTATCTCACTGCCGTTTTTAAACTTTATTTCCTACCGTGTATTGCCATTTTTTATGTATTTTTATATATTTTTATGCACCGATTACGCCAAAATTACGCCAGACAGTTTAATTTTGGTGAGTTTTTACGTTTAGAGATTGATTAAAGTGGCAACAGTTAGAAAGCGTGGTGATAGATGGCGTGTAGAGGTCTATCGAGACGGTAAAAGAAAATCTAAAACCTGCTCAACAAAGACAGAGGCTATTCTCTGGGGAGCGGAAGAAGAAAAGAAATTAGAGTTAATAGCTAATGGCATGCAACCAGAAACTCTATTTTCTGATGTGATTAAGCGTTATTTGAATGAGGTTACGCCAACTAAACGAGGTGAAAAGCACGAATTCAATCGTTTAACTCGTTTTCTACGCCACCCTATCACAGACAAGTATATATCTAATGTTACTCGCCAAGATTTAGAGTTGTGGATTAAAGAGCGATTAGAAACCGTCAAGGGCGAAAGTGTTCGCAGAGAACTGTCAACAATCGGGCATATATTCAAAGTTGCCGTTGAGCGTTGGGGATATATTCAAAACTCCCCTATGGTTGGATTACAACAGCCACAAGCAAGCAAACCAAGAACGCAAAGATTTACACAAGAAGATATAGACGAGATAGTCAATGTTAGCGGATATAACGAGAGTTTAAAAACGGCTAAGGCTCGCACTGGCGCGGCGATGCTATTTGCTGTTGAAACTGCGATGAGAGCTGGTGAGATATGCAATCTTACTTGGAATAATGTTAATTTAGAAAAAAGAACGGCTTATTTACCAATGACTAAAAACGGATCTTCTCGCACTGTTCCACTTTCAAAAAATGCGGTGAAGATACTGGAAAGATTAAGAGATGAGATTGAGCAAGGCGATACTTGCTTTCAGGTGAAGTCTAATATTTTAGATGCGACGTTTAGAAAGCTTAAAAAGACGGCTAACAGAGAATATTTGCACTTCCATGACACAAGGCGTGAGGCATTAACAAGATTGGCTAAAAAGGTTGATGTGATGACTTTAGCGAAAATATCAGGGCATAAAGACATCAGGATTTTACAAAATGTCTATTACGCCCCGAATATGGAAGAAGTTGCTGGATTATTAGATTGATAAAAAATATATTGACAAGATATTTTTATTAGGATTAATATAATCACGACTAAGAAATTAGTCATTCAATCGAAATATTATTTCGGTTGTGTGTTGAAACAAAATTGCTACTTCAAAAGTAGATAAAATACAGATTATCTTAAATGATAACTGAGCTGTCGAATAGACAGATGGGCGAGATTAATTTCTCGCCCTTTTTATTTGGTTAGAATGTTCTTGGCGTAAACATAGTTGATTTATACTGATTTTGTTTCGCCGCCCATTCTTTTGCCTCTTCCGATGCCCTTGCAAAATTCTGACGAGCAACTTCTTCTCGTTTTTCTCTTGCAATTTGAGCGGCTTGTTGTGGCGAAATACTGTTTACATCAACCATATTTCTTGCAGGCGCTGCAACGGAAGATACTGTTGCCTTAACTTCTTTTGCAACCTCTTTCGGTTTAGGATCGTATAAATCCACATCGCCGCCACTGGTAACATAAAGCGCACGCCCCATTTGTTCGCCACCTTTGAACGCAGATATAACACTAGGGCTTTTCAGATAATTAGATCTCTCATTTGAAAGATTATCAATCTGTTTAGCAATTACTTCTCTTTGAGCGGCATCTTCTGTTGAGGATAGTTTATCTTTCAGCGCACCTAATTGAGTATCATAAACACCTAACACTTGCACTGCACCAGTTAGATTTTTTTGAGTCTCTTTCATTCCATCGCCACCGCCGCCACTTGCTCTAGCGTATTTAGCTTTAATTCGAGCTATGGCGGTCGCCTCAGAAATATTATTGCTTAGTTTAATGTTCTCTAACTCAATATCTTGCTGATGTTTTTTATCAAGTTGTTCGCTTTCAAAGGCTCTCTGTTTATCAGATTCTTTTCCTTTCCAATCTAATAATTTTGCAGTTTCCTCATTTTTCCAGGCTTGCTCTACATTTTTAACAACACCAGTGCCAAGTCCTTGAGCCATCGCAGCTAAAATGCCACCTAATCCCATAATTATGCCCCTTGTTGCATTGATTGAGGTTTATTGCCTTGCATTTGTGATTGACGTTGATTTTCAAGCTCTGATGCCTTACCAATCATATCAACATATTGCTGTTCTTCTTCAGGCGGCAAAATGCCGTTTGTCGCCTCACCAAATTGATCTAACGCATCCATTAAAATGTCGATAAGGATGTCATCAATTTGTTCTTCAGGAACGCCAATTTGTTGCAATAATTGCATTGCTAAATCTTTTGCAACTTGCATCATCACTTGAGGCGGGATTGTTTTGCCATTTTGTTGGGCGGCTTGAATGTTTGTAATCATCGCCGTTGCCACTAAATCCGCAACACCTTTTTCAACACCTTTTTGCTCAATTCGCTCTTGTGCAACGTTAGCGATAGCATTAACGGAATTTTCCATTAGCATTTTATACATTTGAGCTTTACCGCCTTGTTGCTCCTGATTTTGCATCATTCCACTAGGCTGACTCTGAGACATAACATCTTGATTGTCGCCTTGAGTTTGTTGAGCCATTGAATCTAGAATACCCATCTTTTAATCCTTTTATTTGATTGATATGTTGTTCCAAAGGTTTACAAGTTGAGGAATTTTGTAAACCATACTGTCGCTTGATTTAGTGCCATTATTAGCGCCAAGTTGTTTTTGCATTCTGTCTAAAATACTTTGGCGTTCTATTGGCTCGCTATTTCCCGCCATTGCTCGCATAGCTGCCCAATCTTTCCAACCTTGTTTAGATTTTTCAGCCTCTTCTTCTAACTCACTATTGATCACGTTGGAATTTAATTTATTTCCAGCGTGTTCCATTGCTGATTTGTGTCTCTGACTATTCGCTATTGCGTTTCCAGCAGCTCCAAAAAATGAACCGCCAAGACCGCCAGTTGCTAACCCGCCAATAATTCCAGCAACACTCCCCCCTACTCCAATAGCTTTAGAACCAAAACTATCCATATCTTCTTGATAAGCATCTCTAACTTTCTGAGATTCAACCGCATAAGCGGCTTTTTGTGACGGCGTAAGTTTGTCAAAAGACGGTGAACCTTGATTAGTCACTTTATCAGCGATAGAACCCGCTTTAGATAAAGCCAACTGACCTAATCCGCTTGCAATAGCGGTTGGAAGTGATGTTGGCTCAAGGAATGAACCAGCCATTGTGCTAATATGATTCCCAACAATATTCCCTTTAGCCTCAGTATCTAAACTTGCCTTGGTATTATGTTGAGCAATATCTTTTAAGCGATCTTGTGAAGTAAAAAAGTTTACATCCTCCCAATCTTGTTTTGGCGAATACGGCGCTTGCACGCCACCTTTCCCAAATAATCCACCCGTAAGATTTTTTTGATCAACAACTGGATTATTGTATTGGCTCAATGATTTATTGGTATTGCTTTGATAGTGAGAATTAACGCTTTTACTAATAGCACTTTGCCCACCAAAACCGCTTTCACTGCTTAACCGATTACCACCGCCAAAACCACCACTTCTAAAGGTATTATTGAAGTTGTTGGTATATCCGTTATTTTTACCATACAAATCAAGATGACGATTCATTCTGTCTGTCGTGCTTGTGTAGTTTTCATTACTATCATCTTCACGCCAGCCACCACGACCATCATTAACCCGATCATATCCAGCTTTTTCTAAACTATCGCCAAAATCATCATTAATCGAGCCACCTCGCCCACGGCTACTACGCCCTCGACTTCCATAGCTATCACTGTCGCTCCCCCAATCTGAATGGCTTGAACGTCCAATGGAATCAAAGTCTATATCGTCGCTTGATGTGGATCTCATGGTTACGCTCCCTTATGATTGCGATCTATTTTGTTTTTCATTTCTGTCAAAATTCCACCATTTGCCAAGCCTGGTGAATTATCAACGGTTAAAGTTTTGTAAGAAATATCAACATCTGGCACTGCTGAATACTGAGATTTAAGTTTATCTTGCATATTCAATAGCTCTCGCTGTTGTTTCATTAAGTCCTTATTAGCCTCTTTTTGAGCTAAATAACCACCAACACCAAGCAAGGTCGATCCAATTAGGTTTGTTGCCTCTTTATGATTACTCATCCAATCTGCGGTAGAGCTAGCTGCATCGCCAAGCCAAGATGCCGCATCACTAACTGCACTCCAAGCGCTATCCCAAAATGACATAATTAGCCTCCTTATTTCATTTCTATTGTTGGTACACCGAGATTAGGGAACGATGCCCAATTTTGTTTCGTTGTCGGGATTCCTTGCATGAATTTTGACATGAAATTAAGCTCAGAATCTCGGCTCGCTTTTAGCTGGTTGATAGCTTTTTCTTTATCTTCAGCTTTCATTGCAGTGTTATTCAACACGGCAGCAATCTGCGCATCAAAGTTGTTAGTGATCTGCATTGTAAAATCAATAGATTTACCAATAGTATTTGCTGCCACTTGTGCGTTGAGATTTTTCATTTCGTTTGCATGATTCAAGTTGGCCATATCACGTTGATGATTTCTATCTAATGCTGTTTGCGATGCGGTGAATTGATTTTGCGCTTGATTCAATCTACTTTGATTGTTGTAATTCAAGTCTGATTGCAATTGCGCTAAACTGCGCTGATGTCCACGATCAAGCTCTGCTTGAGATGCGGCAAATTGATTTTGCGCTTGATTTAAACGACTTTGATTTTGATAATTTAAATCAGCTTGTAATCGAGTTTGCTTTTCAGCGAAGGCGTTTTGAGTATCTTGGCTTGCGATAGGCATTGCTGCATCGAGCATTGCACGTTGCGCCGCCTCAGCGCCAATAGTGGAATTTTGTAAACCTCGATTAGCCGCAATTCGCTCCCCTTTCGCTGCCGCACTATTCATCAATAATGAATTGCCATTTAGAATATTGGCAACATTACCCGCCATTGTTTGAGAATTATCTTTCTCAGGCGTTGGCGAGATAGTTGGCGCTTTTGGTTGTTTATTTAACGCATCAGACATTGATCCTAGAATTGACATATATTCTCCCAAGAATGAAAAAAGCCGCTATTTAGCGACCTCTTTTTGAAAACTTATCTCATACTTAATTTGGTAAAAACAACCGCAATTTGATTAGGGCTAAATCGCCAACCGCTCTCACCTCCATATATCGCATTAAAGCACCACTCGCTGCAAAAATATTTTGAGCGTTTTTGCTTAATACCAAGCACGATACCTAACGCACCCCACCAGTCATATTTACAACCAAGAGTGCGGTTAAAATAGTCCTTGATTTGCTCCTCAGCAACCTCATTAAGTTGGATTAAATCCCACTTCGTGCTATCCGATACATCGATCTGTTTGCAACGCACGCCACCATCTTGTACTGATGACGAATAACAATCAAAAAGAGTTTCACTGCGTTTAATAGCTATTTCGCAGTGCGAATATTTCCCCTTTGTAAAAAAACGGGTGATGATGTCAGCAATCTTTCTGACTGGCTCTTTGCGCCAGTCTCGTTTGTGTTTGTACATTGCCAAATAAATCTTAGCCATTTTGATATGCCTCCATCAGGTTATCCATTTGCTTAATAATGTCATCATGAATTGATTGCAATTGCTCAAGCGTAAGAGTGGGCGCTTTTAGCTCATACTTGCGCATACGTTGATTGGCAAGCTCCATTTGTAGTTTTTCCAAGCCAGCAGCTTGCACTAAAATCAAATCTGTTGCAGCTTTATTATTTAACCCAGCACGTTTGGCAAAATCTGTGATATAACGACTACAGTCTCCTTCATAATTTGCAGATTTGTATGTCTCTGCCGCTGCCTGACGTTCGCGATACTCACTTTCAAACCGTGTCCAAGTGCTGTAGATTTTAGCTGCGTACTCATCGATGCCAGCGATAAGGCGAGTTTGGGTGTCAGATAAAAGTGCGGTTTGTTTTTCAGCTGAAATTTCCCACGTGAGCGTGTCAAGATTTAACACATGTGCTGCACTAGGTTGTGGGTCAATTAATACTGGGTTACCTGCTTTATCTGCGACGATTTGTTTACCTTGAGCTTGTCCATTAAGCAACTCAATATATTTATCTTGGCTAATTTCTATCGCATTTTCTGGTACAAAACCACCATCACTATCATCAAAGAAACCGTCTTTAAAATACATGGTCATCTTTTCCATCTCCCGATTGCTAAAAATTGCATGTCCCAATCACCTTGTTCTCCGCCTGGGTCGTATAGGTAATAGTAATAAGTCGATCCAGTTGATTTGGTTTTTATACCCATTTGTTTTTTGTCCACAAAACCAAAATCTTCCACCGCTTTATTGCTTCCGAATACCGTAGGGGCTTCAACAAATGACACAGCCCAATTAAAATAATAAACCGTGCCGTGCGAATACCCACCTCTAAAATTGACTACGTTGGTTTGTATCATTGTGCCGTCAGGATATTTACGCACCTCAAAATTGCCGATTTTTTGATATGTAAAATCCTCAATAAGCGCTACTACGCCGCCTTTTTCCGGCATATAGATTTCATATTTATCTTGAATCCAAAATTTCCATTTTTTATTAAAAAGCTCTATCCGCGCCAATTTGCCGTCATTGCGTCTTATATCTAGCCCCGCTATGTTTCCGCCGCCCTCTGTGACTGCCACGTAAGCGTTAGTATGTTTGTGGTATAACTCATGCAACCAACCGTAAGCCTTGCTCCACAGGTTACCAGATGATGTAATCGTAAATACAGTTTGTCGGCTGTCTCTATCCCAATTTGCCCCCTCTGGCGTGTTGAGAAATTCTATTTTGGTTGAGTTATTACCAGCGTCTCGCATCCACATTGATGCGCGAGGGATATTGTCTGTTTGATAAAAATCAACAAACACACTTGTATTTTGACCGCCAGCTTTATTTTTAAGCATAAGCCCACTGGCAAAACCGCCAGATTGGCTACCTGTAATAGCAAGACTGCCCGTCATCATATCGCCTGATTTAGACACGCGCCCATTTGCATTATTATTAGCATTATCAGCTGTCTCTTTAGCATCAACGCCTTTGTCATAAGCGATTTTGACCGCCTTTGGTGTTGCCACGCCATTTTCATCATCGCTTGTTACAGATGATGATCTACTTTTTAGTGGTATGTAGTTATTAAGCGCAAGGCGTAAAGTGGCAATGCCTTGTGCTAGTAATTTACCAGCTTTAGCTGTTAAGCCGAGCTCTTCGCTGTTCAACCCCGTATCGTTAGTGAGCATCACGATACCTTTAGTTCGAGTATCAGCGCTTGGAACATGAAGTATTTTAGTGTACTCCACTTCTCCATCTGCTATACTTCTAGCTTTTTCAGCCGATTGTGCAGCCTCTTCAGCCTTGCTCGTGGCTATATCCGCATTATTTTTGGATGTAATTGCAGCTGATGATGCGGTTGTTTCAGATTGCGCCGCTTTAATTGCATAGTGATAAGCCGAATATTGATCGCCTTGTACCACTTCATTAACTGGATTAGCAGCCCATTTGTGCGCCATGTTTTCAGAATTGCTAGCCGCTTGTTGGCTACTTTGTGCGGATGCTGCCGCTTGAGTTGCAGTATCGGCTTTTTGAGTTGCAGTCAAAGTATTTGTAGCAACAGATTGCGTATTTTGAGCGACTTGTTGAGCCTTATCCGTTACATCATCTCTTGCATTATTCACGCTCTTTTCTGTTTCAGTGAGCATTTTAAGTGGAACAGGGTGCATCGGATCGGTTGGAGTTGGGATTAATGGGCTTTCTTTAAACCCTTTCCCATCATCTCGCATCTCAGGAATACGCTCAAAACTCGCTTGAACTGCATCAAATTCATCAGATACAGCTTGCCCATCCGCTTTTGTGTATGGAGTAAATTGATGTTTGCGTTTATACCAGCTTTTTTTAGACACGATAATTTCTCCGGGTAATATAGTTTAAGATAAGTCCACTGATTTCAAATTGTGGAGAGTAGATTGATGATCCGGCAAACGATAAGGCTATATTTCGGCTATACCCTGATAATTGAAGTGTAGGCGTTGAATAATCTTCAGCAGACCAAAGAAAATCATTCCAAAGAGAATCATTCCAGCGACCGCCGCCGCCAGCAATTTCTAAATCTTTACTTAGTGCGACTGAATGGTAGTTTGAATTGTAATCAAGATCGAAACGGAAACTTATTTTTGATTTACCATCTGTTGTGGCTTGCAATTCAGCACTATGCCAACTTTTGATTAATGTTGGCGACCCACAATGGTTAAATGCCATTTTTACAGTCCAATCTATGCTTTTTCCTGAAAATGAATAGCATTTGTCAGACTGGCGATAAACTTTGCCATCGCTAAAAGTAATGTAAACTTGATTAGGCGATTGCCAAAGTCCTTGTAACGGCTCAGGGTAAATAAAAGATGTACTTCTTGTTGTTCCGTCAGGTTGCACCATTACGCATAAATGCCGTCCCTCGGATGAATAGAATCGAACTTGGTTAGATTTAGCTTTAGTGGATGAATAAGCAATGCTGTATTGCTGCTTATCAAAGGCAAGTTTACGGTTTGCATCCATTTCACTTAATCTGAAGTCACCAAATTGCTCAGTTTGATCTATTCGAGTGATACCGTTTTTTGTAATTGCGATAGGCATGAATGATGTTTGCAGCGTATTCGGAGTTATGCCAACTGGCGAAATGTCTTTTAGAACCCAATCTTCACGACCTGAACCATAAAGCCCTGATGTTTTATTCTGACAACCAATAATTAAAACACCGCCGGTAGTGGATGATAATGCGGTTATTTCATCCCCTAAACCGAATTGCTCTGAGCCTAACAATACCGCCCAACGGTTAGGATGCCCAACTAATGAATGCCCTAATTGACCGCCAGCGAATGATGCGAATAAATGATTTCTGTGCGCACAAATATATTGTGGGCTGTCATTATTCACCAGGATTGGAATGATAATTCCATTTTGGCGCACCTCAATAATCTGCTCACCATTACACCCATAGGCATAATGCGTATTAGACCCGCCATAGAAGTTGTGATAGATAAATTGCCAGTCTTTCCCTTTAGTTAAGGAAACTCTGTCGCATTTCTCTATTGTCGCAACGGTTGCGCTATTTATCTGTAATGGTTGATTAGCTAAAACAGATTGTGACAAGACAACATAGCCCGATTTACTGTCTGGCGCTAAAGATACTGAGTGAATCACACCTCTAACATTGCCAGATGTAAAATCCGAGTTATCCAATAAATTTTCAGGCTTAACTAAGTTTTTTAGCTTTGCAATATACGTTGCTTGAGTAGCCGTCCAACTATTATCAGAGCTAATAAATGCACTGCATCTATCGCCGTCATCACGAAAGGCAATCAGCCTATTATCCAATTCCACAACGCCACGAATATTTCCTGTTCCTGGCACGGGGAAAACGGCATCAACGCCTAACTGAAATGCTTTTCCTTGATAAGCTAAATCATCAGAAAAATCACCATCAACATAACTGTTTACATAACTTGCTGTAAAGCTAACGCCACTAACAGAAAAACTTGTTCCGTTAGTTATAGTTACTGGTTTTAAAAATGCAACAATGAAAGCATCATCTAACACGTCAATAATGCGGTATTGTTTACCGTTATGAGTAAATGCTTTGTTGTTGAATTGCTCTTTATTGGCGATATTTCCAACGTGCAACACAGCATAAGTCATTTGAGATGGAATTGTTTTTCCATCCAAACATTCATACCCCTCAATTCTTGAAAATCCACCACCATAAATAGGCTGCACATTTAACGCGCCAATAGCATCACTACTAGCCTTTGCTATTGGAGACGTAGATAAATCCATACCACCGCTAATAGCGATAAACTGTGATTGATTTCTCGGTAACTGTGCCATTTATTTGCCTAATGATGGAGTTGGTAAGAACTGAGTACAAAGTAAGTGTAAATATTTATCCCATTCGTTTTGCCCACGCAAAATTAACTCTTGAGCATTTTGCGATAAGGCTTTACCTTGCATTGCGTAATAAACAATAGCAACATGGAATTTTTCAGGAATGAAAGGAGTATCAGCAGATTCTTCAAGAACTTGAGGATTTTTAGAAGAGAATCCATCACTCCAAAAATCCTCATTCCAATCACGCAAAGATTGAATATCTAGCCACGATTCACGAATTGCCTCAACATACTCTAGACTACGACCTTTCTGATCGTATACGCCGAATGGGCCATCACCTGTATCATTCATTTCACGGCGTAACCGTTGAGCAAGTTGAAGATAATTCATTATTCATCACCTAATACTGTAATTGAGAATCGAGTTGCAAAGTATTCAGTCAATGAACCGTCTTGGTTTTGTTTAAAGCGAGTTTCACCTGATTTAGCCAATAGCTGATATGCCGGCTCAGGGATTGATACTTCTTCACCACGCTTAATTAACGCATCCCAATCGCCAATGCTGACATAAACATCGCCGGTTTCGGTTTCGCTTGGCGCAATAATGATTCGTACACGCTTGTGCGATAACAATGGAATATCGCCTTGCGTTTCTTCTGATGCTTGCGGTTGTAATTGCACTTCCGTATCAGGGCGTAAAATGCCATTCGCTGATTCAAAATCAAGAATCGCTTGAACTAGCTCTTCTTTTTTGCCGTCTTTTTCAACGCCGCAACAATCACGCAAATGAGCAACTAATTCTTCTTTTGTTGCTTTTTTTAAATCAATAAATGGATAAGCCATTGTGTCCTCACTAAAAAAATAAAGCCCTCACAAGGAGGGCTTTTTGTTTACGAATTAAAACTAAAGTGATGATGCGGCCACTTCTAAACGAACTAACCAAGCATCGTTTAGGATTTTACCCGCCCACCAAGTTTTCCAACCAACTGAGCCAGTTTGACCTAATTCATCGCCTTTTTCAGCTTTACCAGGATTGCGCACTAAAATTTGTGCAGCCTCTTTACCTTTTAATGGGCAAGTTGCATAAGCATCTTGGCCGAATACGGCGATTTTATACACGTCAGCTTTAGAGCCAGCAGTAGATAATACTTTGGTTGCTGTCGGTGTGCCGCCTTTGTTGATTTCAGGCGCGAATAAAGGCGATGTAATAAAGCGCACGTTTTCGATTGTGCCGAACTCTTGCGGAACAATAGGCTGACGAGAGCCATATTCTGCAACTGGAGTGAATCCAGGTAAACTGCGAATATCAGCCTCTAAATCAGTATGGCATACCGCAATGTATGCAGCCTCAATCGGTTTAGTGCCGTATTTGATTGAGCCATCAAGGATAGATGTTTTTTTCTTCGCACGATTGCGTTGTAATTTACGCACTGCAGCACGAATATGCTCTAACTTAACTACAGTGTTTACATCATTAGAAGATGTGCCGTTAGCGAAAATAACGTTTGTGCCGCCACTAATTGCGCCCCAAGCTAAAAGCTCGGTTGTTTCAGCCGCTTGCTCGCCTGAGAGCATTGTAGTATCGCTTAACACTTGATCTTCATGGGTGTCTTGAATCACATCAGTGATTTCAACCCATGAGCCGTATTGTTTTAATGCGACTTCTACATCTTCATACGCCATTTTTTGAGATTCTGGACGAACGCCCTCAGTCAATGGAGTTGTTGCCGGTGCAAATGGTTTTGGACGGCGGAATTTAATGGTTTGAGATTTGTTTTGTGGAACTGGTTTAGTTTGACCAAGTTTATTCAAAACAAGGATTGGTTCTGCGTGAGCTAACATTTTAGCTTCAGCGTAAACTTTTGTGCGTGGAGAAATGTCGCTATCGGTATATTTAGTTGTAGCCATGATAAATTTTCCTCAAATGAACTAACTTACTTATCGCTGTTTAGCAAATTCAGCAGCGAATTGATTGAACAACGATTCTTCATCAACTTCATTGCCCCCTTTTGGACTTGTGCGACCGGTAGGAAGTGATAATGCTGAAAGTTGCTGAGAACGTTTATTCCGTTGCTCTGAGATTGATGCAGCAGTCTTTTTGTATTCATTGAGTAAGTAGATAGCATCTTGCGGATCGTCTGATTTAAACAATGCCTTGATGCCTTTTGGTTGATTATCTACCCATCTATGGAACATTGGATCGCCTAAAATGTCGTTTGCATCAGGAACGACTTGAGTAACTAAAGAGATTGAGCTATCAAGTTGTTGCTGCGCAAAATCTTGCATATTTGCATCGACCATCTGAGCAATAGGCGCTGAAATATCATTAAGGCGTTGATTTTGTCCGGCGAGAATGCGGGATAATACATCAGCAACTTCAGGATAGTCCGCACGCAAATTATCTAACTCCCCATCAAAGGTAGTTTGACTTTGCTCGAGCTGTTCTAACGCTGCCTTAGCCTGTTGATATTTCTTAGAGAGAGCGCCAACACGACCACGTTGAGATTTAGCCATGTGTTCGTATCTCTCTTTTTCTGCTTTCATCAAACGGAAATGATCTTTCACTTCATCTGTGGCATCAGATAACCATTCAGGCAATACTTCCTCTTTTTCATCCGGCTGTTGCGGGATGTTTTCTTGAGTGGTATTTTCCATGCGTTGATCGGGCGCTGGCTGTTCGGTTTCTTCTGCGACTGACGGTTTAACTTCAGCAGTTAGTCCACCTGATTCAAGTTGATTAGCGGCCTCATCAAAAGCGGCATCAGCATTAAATTCTGTGGTGTCTTGATTTTCCATTTATTACCTCATTAAGCGGCATATAGCGGCTTGTGATAATTCGTTGATAAAAAAAAAGCCCACTCATTGAGCGGGCTTACATTTAACTGTTTAGATCTGATACTAAACTTCTTAATTCTTTAATCTGACCTCTTAGAATATTGTATTGCTGAGGTGTTAATCCCTCAGCGCATAAATCCTGACAATACTCATCGATCCGTTTATTTAGGTAGGAGATTAGAGAATTTCTGTCGGTTGAACTTGATAAAATCAATTTCTGCATAAAATCTCCAATAAAAAACCGAATTGCATTTCTACAATTCGGCTATTTTGTTGAATTTTACTGCAAATATTTTTAAATGTCAATGGATTAGTGTGTATTCAATCCCTCCATTTGTCGATATTTACGCAATAATCGTGCTTGTACGCCGCTCATTTCTTTGTTGTATCGTTTAATACCACTTTCATAAGCGACTGCACTGATTTTACCAGAACGCAATGCACGAGTAAGTTTTGCCTTTTCACTTCTTGCTGACTTGATAACACTTTCTTCTTCCTCATGGAATTTGATAAGTTTAATTTTATCAGCATCTAACCAATTGCCTAATTCATTACGCTCTTTGCGAGATTTGTATTCGTTATAAACGCTTTTTGCCTCTTCACTAGCCTCATAGTATCGGCTTTGAATTGCAAATTCGTTTGTTGTACCGATGAATTGATTTAGGAACGGCGTGCGAGTTTTACGGCCTAAATCTTCACGGTTCGGATTTTCAACGAATATGGTATTCAACTCTTTAAGACTACCAAGCATTGAACTGTACCCATCAAACAAGTTTTTAATTTGTTCAGGGTGCATATCAATTCCTAATGTATCATTAAGCTCGATAGCGGTATCTTTCCAGAATTGTGCTGTTGTTGCCTTAGATTGCTCGGCTTTCAATTTGTCTTCACGAACATAATTCGTTGTGATTTTGCTTCCGAATGCCGAACGATTAAGAACATTCTGCATTAATGGCTGAAGAATTGTAGGCGTTGCGGTTAAGGTGATTTTCTCCATCGGATATTTTGCCGCAGAAATTTCAGATGGAGACACCGGCGCGAAAGTCTTCAAGGAGTGCGCCAGCATATTCGCCCCGGCTTCCGTTAAGGAAATGTCACTCACCGCACCTTTTACGATATTTGTGGAGAAATTCCACGCCATTTGCGGCATACCAAAACCAACCGGAATTTTGAAGTAATGACCACCACCAAGCGGAATCGGAATATAGCGGGTAATATCGCCAAGCTGATCCATTTTGTTTCCGCCTTCGTCATCATCATCCATTGACCGCAAGACTGTATAGAGAGAAGTCATCACCGCAAGATATGCCGCGAAACGAATTTGACCTTTACGAGTAGAGAGATAGCGGATAAGGTTTGCCGCCCCCATGACAGTCGGTTGAGAGAACATATACAGCGCTTTGATACCACGCATTTTGGAGCCTGTTTTGCGGAAGTTGGTAAGCTCCAATGTGGTTGCTGCCGCCTGTTTTGAATTATGCGGATATTCGTCGATAGGGCGCGCATACATCTCATAAGTAGGGCGGAAACGGTACATATAGATACGACCATATTGCTTTAATTCTTCTGCAAACTCTGGTGCTAACGTTGCATGGAACTTCTTAGGG
>ENA-OWLL01000180-OWLL01000180.1-metagenome-genome-assembly--contig:-NODE-180-length-16879-cov-7.363469_pt1 | contig 16879 bp, 15 predicted proteins | sample MGYA00245347_ERZ651098 | MGnify/ENA primary metagenome ERZ651098 (study PRJEB26857, sample SAMEA4031767) | metagenome | biome: human; feature: oral; material: saliva | place: Philippines | collected 2014...
CCAAAAGCGGCTGTTTTGCACGGTAAAAGCGTAGGTTTTGCGTTGTAAAAGAGCCGCTTTCGCAACGTCAAAACGAAATTATTGTTTTTCTTCAGAATTATCTTTACAAAACCAAAGATGTTTTGAGAGATGTTTTCAGCAATAAAAGCACAATCTTTTCTCTAACAAATACCTTTTAAATCCGCAGAAGAGATGATATGTTATTTTGATGACATCATATTGAAAAAAGCCCCTAAGTTTCTCGAAATAAACTTAGGGACTTTTAAAAGAATATGTTTTACTTACATTTTTGGTGGGTTTTTCTTTTCGCTTTCTGCCAAAAAGCCGTGGCGATACGCATAAAGCAATTCTTCCAAAGCCTCGATTTGAAGTTTCAGCTCTGTACCTTTATCCATATCAGCCACTTTCAAACGGCGTTGGTTCAGCTCTACAATCTGTGTAGTACCCACGATGTCGATACCACGGGTAATAGCATCTTCTTCCGATGCAAATGGTTCATGCTGAACAAGTTCAAAACCACGAGAGTGGTAAATAAGCGTGTAGCCTGCAATACCTGTCTCTTTATGGTAAGCCTCCGAGAAACCGCCATCAATGACCATAAGTTTTCCATTGGCTTTGATGGGTTTTTCGCCCTTGTTCACATGGACAGGGACGTGCCCGTTGATAATATGACCCGTGGCACTGTTTACGCCAAACTCTTCCATAATCATATCAGCGATATCCTCGCGTTCGCGGAACTTGAAGTAGAAACCTTTCTCTTCGTGGTGTGTTTCCTTCTCTTTGATGAAGTAGCGTTCGAAGGTTGTCATGGCAGCTTTGTCGAAAAGCGGACTGTCGGGACCGCACCACAGATAAAGGAAATAGTCAACGGCATACTCGTACATCTTGCTGCGCTCTACGGTGGTTTGTGATTGGAAAGCACGGCGGATAATCATTCCCACCTTGTGCAGAAGGTCTTTACCCTTGGCAAAGTTCTTTGGCTCGATTTCAACCTCGCGCAACGTTCCGTCTTCATTCAGTGGAATAGAGGCGTGGTAAAGCAGGTTGTTGTTTACCACCTTATACATACAACCGTGGCGAAGCTGGAGAAGAATGTGCTCGCGCAGCTTTTCGCTCACAGTAAACGAATGGTGGAGTCGTTCCATCAACGCCTGTTCCTCCTGCGTGAGTTTTTCTGGGTGCTTGGGGTCTACTGTAGGGAAGTTGCACGATGTAAGTTTATACTCCTTGCCACCAATAGTTATTGTTCCCTTCTTGTAGTCTATCATTTCAAACAACAAGCGATGATTCATCTTCCAGTGAGGGTATTTCTTTATCATCTGCGCCTCAATCTTGAATTGAATTACGCTAATTGCTTTGTGCATACGTGCAATAAGCAATATGCTCTTGTCGTCAACCTTTTCGGGATTCGTAACTTTCGGCATAAATTCAACGCATGGGTCATCGCCGTAAACGTCCATTGCGAAAGTTGCCAGCTGCATTAAGTTAATGCCGTAACCATCTTCGATGGTGTCCATATTGTCGTATCGCAGGGCAATTCTTATCACGTTGCAAATGCAGGTATCGTTGCCAGCACAGGCTCCTGCCCACAATATATCATGGTTGCCCCAAGTTATATCCCACGTATGGTAGTTTTTTAGAATATCCATAACGACGTGTGCGCCGGGACCACGGTCGTATATATCGCCCAAAATATGCAGATGGTCGATGGCAAGACGCTGAATCACGTTACAAATAGTTGTGATGAAGTCGTCGGCTCTGCCTGTTGAGATAATCGTCGAAATAATCGTGCTTACATAATCCGTCTTGTCCTTGTCGGCAGAACTTTCGTGTAAAAGTTCCTGAATGATGTAAGAAAACTCGACAGGGAGCGACTTGCGCACTTTAGACCTTGTGTATTTGCTTGAAACATCTCGGCATATTCTGACCAGACGGTGAATGGCAATATGATACCAATCTTCTATATCGCTTTCCGCTTTCTTCACAAGCTCAATCTTTCGCTCAGGATAATAAATGAGTGTGCAAAGGTCTCGCTTTTCCGACTCGCGCAACGTATCGCCAAAAAGGTCGTTCACCTTTCTCTTAATGTTTCCCGACGCATTCTTCAAGACGTGTTGGAATGCTTCGTGTTCTCCGTGAATGTCTGCCAAGAAGTGCTCTGTGCCTTTTGGCAAATTCAATATAGCCTGCAAGTTTATGATTTCCGTACTTGCATCTGCAATTGTTGGAAACGATTGAGACAGCAACTGCAAATAACGTTCGTCTTTCTTTAAATCATAAATTTCGTTTGTCATAGTCAATTCTCCGTTAATAATTCGTTGATTAGTACTTATCCTTGTTAATCATACTCTCTATTATTGGGCGCACCTTTTTATCGTTCAAGGGTGCAAAAGGTGCATAGCCATCTTCCAGATACAAATACTCTGAAAGTATATGCACCATACGACGGGCAAACTTCAATAAGCGCATGCGACGCAAAATAACTAAAAGCCTGTCCTCATCGTAATCTTCAAATCGTATGATTTGATATATCTGCGATAAATGAAGCAAACTAAATCTTTTCTGTTTCAGCAATACTTTCGCATTCGCCAGCATTGTAGTAATTTGCTTTATCGTATCTTCTTCCTCCTCTTTGGCATTTTCATAACGGCTTTTAGCGAAGAAGTTGTTTGTTTCTATCTTTGTCCTTTCAAGTTCACCTTCTGCTTTCTGCATATAAGGTTTATACCTTAAAATCTTCAACGTGTCAATATTGGGTGTTACAAGAAGTAAACGTTCGACACCAATATCAACGTAACTGCGCACAAATTCATCGTCTGCACAGATAAGCATTCGTTGCCATTGCTGAGGAGTAAGCCCACGAAGTTCTAATAAACGATTGCTCGGTATAATCTTATTAGCTGGGTCTTGCTGCAAGCCTGTATGCAATATGGCACATAAGCATTGCCATTCAAGGCTATCCATATACCGTCTATACCTTGTGTCAATAATTTTTGTGTAAACTTGTAACACGCTTGTTGCCATTTCGTTGGCAGAAATAGAACGATTAAGCAGGCACGAAGGCACGAAATCTATACGCTTATTCCAACCAAGTTGGGCAATATCATTCATTTCTTTCTTCGATGTTGCCAAGACAGCATCAACCATTAGCACTGTTTTGCGTTGGTAAGCAACAGTGCGAATCTTCTTTCGCAATGGCTCTTCCGAGTTCATTGCTAAAGGAGAAAGTTCACCGTGAGGAGAGAAAAGCAATGCACAGCCGCTACGTTTGGCTTTCTTGGCACAAGCAAAAGCATTCAGTTTCCAACACGTGTGTATATGTACAATGTCGGGTTTGAAACTTGACAGCATCTTACTAAACTCCTTCTTGGTAGTTGCCACCTCAACTTCTACTGATTGTGCTTTTTCGTTTGTAATCAGTAGTGTTAGATAGTCAGAGAGAAGTTCTCCTTTTTTTATCTTGTATGTAAGATGCAGTATTCGCATTATAGTTTGTGAGAAATGAAATCGTATTTATTGGCTCGCCAGTATTTTATCTTGTATCCAAGGTTTTGCCATATAAGACGCAACTCGTATGGAATAATTTTCCAAGACGGAATATCTTCATTGAATAACGATAAAGTCTTCTTGCCTATTGATATTCGCAGTATGAACGTTGCAACCAATGCTAAAGCTACTGCAATAGAGATTATCCATTTTGCAGTTATAATGGAATAAACCAAAGCTGCAATGATAAAAAGATAGTTGATGTGAATAGCAAGTTGGTCGATATAGAACCACAGACGATGTGCCCTACTTCTTTTAAGATGCTGTCGGGTTTCTATATAGAAAAGGTGCTTATTTATCCAATGTTTGTAAGTGGGAGTTTCTTCTATGAGTGTTCCATCAATAGAGTTTTCCACAATAGTTGCATCTTTCTGCGCATACTTATTAACTATAAAGTCGAACTCTCCACGCACATATTTCAGGTTACCTCTAAACCCTTCTGCAGCAAGAAAGTCGCTTTTCTTAAACAATAAAGCATTGGAATTCCAAGCATACGCCGTCCCTTTCTGAGCTTCACGCATAAGATAGCACGATATGTAGAAACGTTCAAATCGCCAAAAGTCGGGTGCTTCGTCATCATAGTTTGTATATCCCGCTACAAGATTGGCATTTTCCTTGCAGTTTCGTGCCAAAGCAGACAACCAATGGTTGGATTGTGGTGCACAGAAAATATCGCAAACGAGAAGCCATTCGTATTTTGCAGCCTTTGCACCAAGCGTTATTGCAAGTTTCTTCCTGCTCATATACTTAGAAGTAGAAGGAATAAACGTTGTGTAAAGTCGTGAGTTGCCAGCGTGGGTTTTCAGAATATCTTCTGTTTCCGCATCACCTTTTGGCACAACTACAATTATTTCGTAGTTTGGATAATCTTGGTTTAGATACTTGTTTAAGTTCTTTGACAGTGCCAACGCATCGTCGTTGGGTGTAAGAATAATTGATACAGGCGGATATTGCTTTTCTTCTTCTACAACTTCTCGTTGCTCTATGGTTTCTGTTTCTTCTGTCAAAGCCTCTTCCGCAACCTCTTTGCAATATGGTTCTGACAACTTTGGTCTTCTGAAAAATGGATTTATAAAAGATGTTAGCAATGCTACTGAAAGTAACATTGCCGAAACGATAATCGTATATGTATCAATTATAAACATTATCTATTAATTAAACAAGGTAGCTGATAAAGATTGAAGCGCGTGCTTCTTATCTTCTCCTTTAATCAAAAATGATATATTGTAATTGCTTCCACCATAGCTAATCATTCTCACAGGAATATCTTTCAGTGCGTTGGCAGCCATAATCTCAAATCCAATGTTCTCCCAAGCTAAATCGCCGACAACACAAACAATGCACATATCGGCATCAATGGTAACTGTGCCACAAGCCTTTAATTCGTCGGTTATCTCTTCCAAGTGGGTTGCATCTTCGATTGCTACCGAAACTCCAACTTCGCTTGTTGCAATAAGGTCGATAGATACTTGATAGCTTTCGAACACTTCGAACACTTTACGAAGAAATCCGGGAGAGCCAAACATTCTGCTGGAGCGAACCTTTATTACAGTAATGTTATCTTTTGCTGCAATGGCTTTGATTTTTCCGTGTTCCATTACATTATTTATAATAGTGCCATCTGCATCTGGTTCTATTGTATTCTTCAGCCTTACAGGTATTCCAGCATATTTTGCAGGCTGAACACAGGTGGGGTGGAGTATCTTTGCACCAAAATAAGCAAGTTCTGACGCCTCTTCAAAGTTCAACTGGCGAACCGCTTCCGTATTATCAACGATACGGGGGTCGTTGTTGTGCATACCATCAATATCGGTCCATATCTGTATTTCCTCAGCATTGATGGCTGCCCCTACCAACGAAGCTGTATAGTCAGAACCACCACGTTGCAAGTTATCAACTTCGCCGTATGCATTCTTGCAGACAAATCCTTGTGTTATATAAACCTGATAACCAGCATTGTCAGCCATAACGGCAGAAAGCTTTTCTTTTATGTAGGCAGCATCTGGTTCGGCATTTTTATCTGTACGCATAAAGTCAAGGGCATTCAATAGCTTTGCTTTTATTCCCTTTTCCTGCAAATAGTTTACAACCATATTGGTTGATAAAACCTCTCCTTGTGCAACAATGCTCTTTTCTTCAAACGAAGTGAAAATATCGTTTGTGAAAGAACGCAGATAATTAAATTCTTCTTGAAAGAGCTTGAGAGTCTTCTCCTTGTATTCGTTGGTAGAATAAAGTTCGTCAATATGCGCTAAATACTTCTGTTCTAACTTATTGATAACTTCATTCGCACCTTCGTGATTCTTCTTGTACAAGTAGTCTGCAACCTCTATAAGTGTATTTGTTGTGCCACTCATTGCAGAAAGAACAACAAACACAGGTTCATTATTTCTAAGCACCAAGTCTACAACCTCTTTCATTCGAGCGGGTGAACCGACTGACGTGCCACCAAATTTCATTACTTTCATAACCGTATTCTGTTTGCTGTTTTATTCTTCGGTCGGAGTTGCTTCCTCATCATCGACAAAGTCAAGAGGCTCTATCATCGTTTCTATCGGTTCGTTGCTTTCTTCCAAGTCCTTTGTTTCTGCATTGTCGGTAACCAACTTAAACTCTCCGTCTTTGCATCTAAACACTTTTCCAGGGAATTGCTCGAGAAGATGAATGTTGTGTGTAGACATAATAACGGCAGCTCCGTCTTTAGAAGCACGCTTCAGTATGCTTACAATATTCGTAGCAGTTTCTGGGTCGAGATTTCCAGTAGGCTCGTCGGCGATAATTATCTTTGGACGATTTAACAAAGCCCGTGCAATAGCAATACGTTGTTGTTCGCCACCCGAAAGTTCGCTTGGCATCTTTTCTTTTTTGTCAAGCATACCAACTTCACCAAGAACATCGTTTATTCTTTGATTTATGGCTTGGGCATCTTTCCAACCGGTTGCCCTCATAACAAACTCAAGATTCTTAAATACGTTTCTATCGTGAAGCAACTGAAAGTCTTGGAATATAATACCCATTTGCTTTCTAAGTGCTGGTACGTGGCTACGTTTCAGTGTTAATAGAGATTGTTCTAAGACATTTGCCTTTTCAGCATCTTCGGCATAAATATCAAGTTCGCAATAAATAGTCTTTAGCAAAGAACTTTTACCCGAACCGACTTTACCTATAATATAGATAAATTCTCCTTCACTAACTTGAAAGTCTACATTTCTAAGTACTTGTTTTTCGTCTTGGAAAATATTTACTTTATTATAATCTACTAACATTGTATGTCTTTTTGAGGATTCATTATGTCTTGTGTAAAGATACTGCAAACAAGCGTAAAGAAAGCGAACTTTCAATTTATCGAGTGCAGCATATATCTTATGCAAAGATATTGCAAGCGAGCACAAAGAAAGTAAACTTTCAATTTGTCGAGCGCAGCTATATCTTATGCAAAGATAAGAAAAAAAAATGATTTACCTTATTATTATGTAAAAAAAGATATTGGCGTCTGCTAAAAGTTAAAGTGTTGCCAATGAAACGTCTGAAATGTCGATAAACAAACGTTATGAATACTCGTTTCAGAATATTATTATCAGTTAAAACTAAAATTGGCTGCAATGCAGCTTATTGTATAAGCGGAAATGGTGAAGAATATGTAAATATTTTTCACAAACATAGATATTGTATAACTATCTATATGTCAGCGTTTTACAAAACCTATTGTTTTGCGTTCCAAAAGCGGCTCTTTTGCGCGGTAAAAGCGTAGGTTTTGCATCGCAAAACAGCCACTTTCGCAATGTCAAATCGCAGTTACCACTTTTTAAGGGATTTATCTTTACAAAATCAATGGTAAAGAAAAAGGCTGAGTTCCTTGTATGGAACTCAGCCCGAATATTATTTGATGTAAGAAGTTTTAATGAACAATAATAAAAGAAAGATTATGATACTGGAAGTTCGAACGTTTTCTTTTATTCCTTTCCTGCATAGAGGATAATGCTTGTAGCACCTATCGTGAAAAGCGTTCCGTCAAAGATGTTACGGCGTTCATTGTCTGCAAGAATTTCGTTATCGACAAATGTACCTGTATAAGAAGGACCGTCTTTCAATACATATTCCAACTTTCCTTTTGCATTTTTTGATACATTGATGGTACAATGCGTCATATCCATGCTTGGGTCGTCGGTTTCAATAGGACAGTTTATGGGGTTTCCTTTCATATAACGTCCTATGACGTTTTCTCCTAACTTCAATGGCAAAATCTGCTTGTAATGAAAAACATTTTCTATTACATGCAATGAACCATAATCGAGAACTTCTTCGCTTGCTTCTTGTGGGGTGTTTTCTACTTTCTGAGCACGCTTAGCAGCAGACACTCCCAATCTGATTCCAAACTGCTTATTACAATTGGGGCATACAAAAGCAAGTCTTTGACCTACTGAATATTTCGTTTCATCAAAAGTAATAAAGCTTTTACACTTGGGGCAGCGTACTCTTTTCATATATATTTATTTTCCTATTTCCAATATCCACGCCTGCTTGAAGTTAGCATTACCTCTAAGATTGTTCAGCTTTTCGGCTGCTAACTGAGCACTTTTATATTTTCCATATACGACTTTTGTGCTACCTGCGCCCGTGTAAACGCAAGCATCGGCAAAACCATTACTTTGTAGTTTCTTTACAAAGGATTTGGCATTTCTTTCCGTTATATGGCTTGCCAACACCAAACTCCAATAATGTTTAGAAGGAGTAGCAGGTGTTTCGTTTTTTGAAATAACCTTTCCTTTGGAGGTAGTAGGTTGGTTTTTATTGATATTATTTGAATCGAAAATATTATAGAACATACCGCTTTTAACCTCTTGACGTTGGGGCGTGTTATGCTTTTCAGCAGTAAGTCCGACGATAAAGACAAAAGAAATCAAGACAGCTGCGACTGCAAGGTCTTTCACAGCCTTAAGACTGACACTTAATCGCTTATCACCTTGGTTATTGGTATCTATATAAACAACTTGCGGTTTCTTTTCTACCTTTTCGTGAATAGTTGTCTTTTCTGTTTCTATATTGGCAACATTGCTTGATTTTGCAATTTCAAAACTACTGAAGCCATAGAATTTAGGGGTTAATAATCCACCCTCGTAAGGTTCAAATGCGATTTTATTATCTCCCTCACGCTTAAGTACACCAAGTCCTTTCAGCTCAAGTTGCCCAACTTCCTCTAAAGTCTTGAGAATGCTATCAACCTCTGTTTCGATTTCTCTCATTGCTTCTGGATAGCTGAGGTCGTAAGCCTCAATATACGATTGAGCAAGCAAAGAGTCATTCATTCTTAATACAGGGTTGAAACCGACAGTACGATAAGGTGGAAGATAGATATTATCAGATTGCTCGTATCGTGCTTCGCTATGATATGCAACGAAGCCACCAAGTCCTGGTACAATGATACAATCATTTTCCAATAATAATATTTCAATATGTCGGTCTATTCTTAGCATTGTCTGCAAATTTAGTAAAATTCTTCTTAACCTCCAAACTATAAACACAAAAAACTTATTACCAGTTATGATAATAAGTTTTTGTTTGGTTGGATATGATAATTATCTTATTCTATCTGCTGCACGTACAAGTGCTTCGTCGGACTTGATTGCATTTCTTGCTAATATCAACAATATCAGCGAAACGAATGGTAGGCACGCTCCATATTCAAAATGAAGCTTCAATTCGCCCATCATAAATTGACTTATAAGTAAATAGGCAAGATGCCAAGCAATTACAAGGAATATTGTAATGCTGCAAAAAAGTATTTGGCGTTTCCTATTCTTATAATCAAATATAACAAACAAATGCAGCGGAAGTGTTATCAACAGAGTAGCGAACAAGGGCCACACCTTAAAGTCTTTCACTCCATTTCCGTCTACTATCCATAAGTTTGTCATCTTACTTGGTATTCCCATACCACTTGGTTCCAACAAACCAATAGGCATACAAAGGCAAATGGCAAGAAGAATGAACGATAAGAACAGGAAGATGGTTTGCTTTCTTTGTATCATATTTGAGTTTCTTCGTTCTCTAAGCCATCTTTCGATGGGTCGCGCCAATAAACATTACCGTCCAAAAACTCTTGAGTAGCCAACAGTGTTGGCTTTGGAAGTTTCTCGTAGTAACGACTAATCTCTATTTGCTCACGATTTTCAAACACTTCTTCTAAAGAATCGCTATACGAAGCAAACTCCGCAAGTTTCTTACTGAGGTCTTGTTTGATTTCAACTGAAATTTGATTAGCACGCTTTGCAATGATGGCAACACTTTCATAAGCGTTGTCTGTTTCGTTCCAAAGTTCTACCACATCACGAGTTACTGTGTTTACAGGTGCTTTTGATTTCTTGTAATCCATTTATTTATGCTTGTTTTATATTTCTATTTTGCTTTTGCAGTAAATTGCTTACACTTCTCTATATACTTTTCGGCAGTCGAACGTTCCTTAGAATCGGGATATTCGTTTATAAAGCCGTAACATTCATCTTCTGCGTCCTGATAGCGTTGCACTTTCTTTTCTTCAACACTCATCTGCGCCAACTCGTACTTACCTTTCATTACAAGAATGGCAAAATCTTCTCGAAGCGAAGAATAGGGGAAATCGTTCAAAGCATTTTGAGCCGTAATAATGCACGCCTCATAGTTGTTACCGCCATCGTTTCCACAATTGCCAAAGTAAGAACCAAGATTGTAATATAACTTTGCATTTAAGTATTCCTTACGAATAAGCTTATCTTGCAAAGCAAACAATCGTTGCTGTGCAGTTCCTTTCATCTTTCCATTTGGGTATAAATCCAAATAATCTTGGAATGCTGCGATTGCCGCAACGGTTGGTGTCTGGTCTAAACGTGGCTCTGGAGTTCCCTCATACAAACTCTGTCCGATATAGAAAGAAGCCATTTCTGCATACTCTCCATTCGGATAGGTTTGATAATACTTCTTAAAGGCTTCTGAAGCAGCTTGGTAATCGCGCAATCCATATTCTGCCATTGCAAGCATATAGAGGCACTCTTGCGCATTGTCAGTTCCTTTTTGAATAGTTACTAAATCCTGAAGCAGGGGTACTGCAAAGCTGTATTTCCCTTTTGCGAAACACTCCTTTGCGTACTCATACTTGTATGTATAGTCTGTACTTTTATACACTTGGTTGTATTCTTGTGCGCAACTCGTGAGAAGAAGCGACAGAATAAATGTAATGAGAATATTCTTCTTCATAAATTCACTTTGAGATGCAAAGTTACATATAATTCCATAATTAACAAAGCTGTTACTGCATTTTTAGCAAAAAATCACTTTTAATTATCTATAATCTGCAGTTTTTTATTAACTTTGTACTTAGCAATGGACTTTAAACTGACATCAAAATACAAGCCCACTGGCGACCAACCAGAGGCTATTAAGGAATTAACAGAGGGATTGGAACGTGGCGATAAAAGTCAAGTTCTGTTAGGCGTAACAGGTTCGGGCAAGACTTTCACAATGGCAAATGTCATCGCCAACGTAAACAAACCTACTTTAATTTTATCGCACAACAAAACTTTGGCTGCCCAGCTCTTTGAGGAGATGAAAGGCTTTTTCCCTCAAAACGCAGTGGAGTACTATGTCTCGTACTACGATTATTATCAGCCAGAGGCTTACATGCCTTCAACCGACACCTATATAGAGAAAGATTTAGCTATCAACGATGAGATTGACAAACTCCGTCTTTCAGCAGTTTCTTCGCTATTGTCGGGCAGAAAAGATGTAATTGTGGTATCATCGGTATCCTGTATTTATGGTATGGGCGGTCCTGTTGCCATGAAAGATAATGTAATAAGGATAAAGAAAGGGCAAATACTCGACCGTAACATCTTTTTAAGACAACTCGTAAACGCTCTATACGTTAGAAATGATATTGATTTGCAGCGTGGCAATTTCCGTGTAAAGGGAGATACGGTTGATATAGCAATGGCTTACAGCGACAATATATTAAGAGTTACATGGTGGGACGATGAAATAGATGCAATAGAAGAAGTAGATTCTGTTTCTTATCACCGTTTAGGCACATTTGAAGAATACGAGGTTTACCCTGCCAATCTTTTCGTTACATCAAAGGAGCAAACCGAAAATGCTATCCGACAAATTCAAGACGACCTGACAATACAAATTGATTTCTTTAATGAAATAGGGGATAGTATTAAAGCTCAACGCATTAAGGAACGTGTAGAGTACGATATAGAAATGATAAAGGAGTTAGGTCACTGCTCAGGAATTGAGAACTATTCTCGCTATTTCGATGGCAGAGAAGCGGGGCAACGTCCTTATTGTCTCTTGGACTTTTTCCCCGAAGACAACCTTATTATAATTGATGAGAGCCACGTAAGTGTTCCTCAAATCTCGGCTATGTATGGTGGCGACAGGGCAAGAAAGAAGAATCTTGTAGAGTTTGGTTTCCGTTTACCTGCGGCATTCGACAACCGTCCGCTAAGGTTTGAAGAGTTTCATAGCCTCATTAAGCAAATTATTTATGTATCGGCAACCCCTGCAAACTTTGAATTAGAAGAAGCTGAAGGTGTCGTGGTAGAACAACTTATACGCCCAACAGGCTTGCTCGACCCCGAAATAGAAGTCCGTCCATCGGAAAATCAAATTGATAACTTAATGGAAGAAATCCTGATAAGGGCGGAAAAAGAGGAACGTATTCTTGTTACGACACTCACGAAACGAATGGCAGAAGAACTAACCGAGTACCTTTTAAACCACGAAGTGCGAGCTGCCTATATACACAGCAACGTTGCAAGTTTGGATAGAATAAAAATTATAAACGACTTACGCAGTGGAATTTATGACGTTCTTGTTGGAGTAAACCTTTTGCGAGAAGGTTTAGACTTGCCCGAGGTTTCGTTGGTAGCAATACTCGATGCCGACAAAGAAGGCTTTCTTCGTAGTCATAGAAGTCTTACACAGACCGCAGGCAGGGCTGCACGTAATGTAAATGGAAAGGTTATTATGTATGCCGACACCATTACAGAAAGTATGCAAAAAACCATTGACGAAACATTACGCAGACGTGAGAAGCAATTAAAATATAACGAATTACACCATATCACGCCAACTCAAATCAGACGTTCTATAAAAGAAATACTGCCTGTTGGCGACACCTCTATGATACCAAACGTTGCGATTGACAAGAAGAAATCGCAAACATACAACATACCGCAAGAAGAAACTGCAATGGTAGCTGACCCTATTGTTATGAAAATGACAAGAAAACAGCTTGAAAAGAGTATTCAGAATACAACAGCACTGATGAAAGAAGCTGCTAAGAACCTCGACTTCTTGCAAGCTGCACAGTATCGTGATGAAATATTGCGCTTACAAGCAGAGTTGGAACAAAAAACGGTTTAATAGAAAAAATATCGTAGGACTTTCTATTTCTTTCTGCCGATATGGCTTAAAACACCTTTTGTTTTGTAAAGATAAATCCCTTAAAAAGTGATAACTGCGCTTTGGCATTGCGAAAGCGGCCCTTTTGCGATGTAAAACCTACGCTTTTACCGTGCAAAACAGCCGCTTTTGGAATGCGAAATAATAGGTTTTACAACATTTTGATAGTGAAGTAGTTACGCAACAACTACGCCTGTGAAAAATATTTACAGATTTAAAAACTCTTTTGCCCTAAAATAAAGTTCCTTTTCTTTCTTCTCAATTGCTAAAAAATTAATTATTGCTAGACCTAAATGCTTCATTTTGCCTCTTTTTATGTTATGAATTTATATATTTTAGAAAAAAGTTTGATTAATAATTGACTTTGTAAAAAAAAATATTTATATTTGCAGAAGAAACAACTTAACAGTAACTTATCTAAAGCTTAACTATTTATGGGAAAGTATAATATAACAGAAAAGAAGGCGAAAACGGCTGCGTATCGTGGCCTTGTAAGTCAAAAGTTAATGGAAGAGTTGAAGGATCAAATCCTCAATATAATACTCTTTCAACAGAGGTATCGGGATAAGAATTATTCTGCAAAGCAACTTGCGGAAGATTTAAAGACCAACACAAGATACATCTCTGCAGTGGTGAACGTAAAGTTCAATATGAACTATACATCATTTGTAAATAAATTCAGAATAGAAGAGGCTATGAATATTCTTTCATCAGAAAAGTACAAGGACTTGAATATGGAGGATATTAGCGATATGGTCGGCTTTTCTAATCGCCAATCGTTCTATGCTTCTTTCTATCGTATAAACGGAATGACGCCCCGTGAGTACAAATTGAGTGCTCAGAAATCGGCAAGCAAAAACGCTGCCGACAAGAACGGAGTGAAGTAAAAGTGAATAAAACTACAACGCAAATGAATGAAGATTCTTTTAGTTATTCATCTGAACGATTTGGCGACATACAGATGTTGCGCTATCGTTTAGATGGATTTGAAGACCTTACTCTAAAACAAAAACTCTATATATACTGTCTTGCACAAGCTACTTTGTGGGGACGCGATATAACTTTTCATCAGTTCGGTAAGTATAACTTACAGATAAGAAAGGCTTTAGAATGTATCGTTGCAGAAAAGTACAAAGAATATAGCGACGATTTTAAAGCCTTGGAACTGTACTTGAAGAAAGTTTGGTTTGCCAGTGGAATCCATCATCATTATGCAATGGATAAGTTTGTTCCTGCATTTTCGCGCAGTTATTTTGCCGAAGCGTTGGGTTCAGTTGGCAAGGAAAAGTTAGGTCTTGATGCAGAAGAATCTCTTACAGACTATATAAATACGTTAAGCGAAGTAATATTCAATCCTGCGTGTATGCCCAAACGGGTAAACAAGGCAGAAGGAGCAGACGTAATAAAAACATCGGCAAACAATTATTACGAAGGCGTTAGCCAAGAAGAGGTGGAGCGTTTCTATGCTGAAAAGAAAGAAACTGCTATCGATAAGCGTTTGTCGTTTGGTTTAAACTCTACTTTAGTAAAACGTGGGGACACGCTCGAAGAAATTGTTTGGAAGCTGAATGGGCGTTATGGTAAAACCATAGAGCAGATCATTCATTGGTTAAACAAGGCAATTGCCTATTGCGAGAACAACGAGCAGAAAGAGATAATCCGTTTACTTATTGCTTATTATACTTCGGGCGACCTTGCCGACTTCGATAAGTACTCTATTAAATGGGTTACAGAATGTAGCGGACAAGTGGATTTTATCAACGGCTTCATTGAAGTTTATGGCGATGCGCTTGGCTTAAAAGGTTCATGGGAGGGCATAGTACACTACAAGAACTTAGAAGCAACAAAGCGAACACAAACTATTTCGACCAATGCACAATGGTTTGAAAACCATTCTCCTGTGGACAAGCGTTTCAAGAAAGAAGTGGTGAAGGGAGTTACTGCCAATGTTGTGTGTGCAGCAATGCTTGGAGGCGATGAATATCCTGCATCGGCTATCGGTATAAATCTTCCAAATGCCGATTGGATTAGAGCAGAATATGGTTCAAAAAGTGTTACTATTTCCAATCTTACCCATGCTTACGATAGAGCTGCAAAGGGCAATGGCTTCATAGAGGAGTTTGTTATTGATGTTCAAACACGTGAGTTGATAGATACCTATGGTAATTTAACCGACGAATTGCATACAGATTTGCACGAGTGTTTGGGACATGGTAGCGGCAAACTACTTCCTGATACCGACCCCGATTCGCTTAAAAATTATGGTAATACGATAGAAGAAGCAAGGGCAGACTTGTTCGGACTCTACTATATGGCAGACAAAAAACTGTTGGAATTAGGGCTGTTAAACTCGGAAGAAGCTTTCAAAGCGCAATATTATAGTTACATAATGAATGGCTTGATGACGCAGTTAGCCCGCATCAAGCCCGATAAGCAAATAGAAGAAGCGCACATGCAGAACCGTGCTTTAATAGCTTGGTGGGCATACGAATTGGGTAAGGGGAAGAATGTAATAGAGTTTGTGAAACTACCCGATAGTGCTACGAATGAATTTAAAACCTTTGTGCGTATCAATGACTATACCGCATTACGCCAGATATTTGCTCAACAGCTTGCAGAGATACAACGAATAAAGAGTATGGGAGATTTCCATAAGGCACGAGAACTTGTCGAAGGCTATGCCGTAAAGGTAGATAAGGCACTTCATAGTGAGGTTTTGGAACGCTATGAACGCCTAAATATAGCACCTTATAAAGGTTTTATAAATCCTGTAATGAACTTAGAGTTTGATACTGATAACCAAATAGTTGATGTAAAGTTAGATTATACAGAAACTTACACAGACCAAATGATGAGATATTCAAAAGATTATAGTTTATGATAACAGAAGAAACACACGATAAACTAAAGCAGATAAAGCAATCGTTTCGCTTGTTTATGAATGGTGTTACTGCTCAGTCGATGCGTGAAAAAGGGGCAGAATACAAAGTAAATTGGGGAATAGATTTGATTAATCTACGAAAGATAGCAAAAGAATATGGCAAGGATTACGACTTGGCGATTGCTCTTTGGAAAGAGAACAGCCGAGAATGTAAGATACTTGCAACCTACATAATGCCATCCGAGAAGATGCTGCCCGAAATCGTAGATATTTGGTTAGAACAGGTGCCGACGCAGGAAATCGCAGAACTTCTTTCGTTCAACCTGCTTCGACATTTAGATTTTGCCCCATCGTTAGCTTACCAATGCCTTGCCTCCAATAAAAGTTTATACCAGATGTGTGGTTTTCAGACATTAGCTTGTCTGTTTTCTGATGGTAAAGAACCTAACGAAAGAGGTATGAACGAGTTCCTTGACCAAGTGGAAGTTGCCCTTGGTGGCAACGACTTACCTACGAAACAAGCTGCTTATCGCTGTGTAATGCGCTTCTGCGATTTAGGCGATGAATACGAAATGATAGCCCAAAAAGCATTAAGGAAATTCGACATATTGTAAGCAAATAAATGTTGTAACACCATAAAGAGGGTATCGGCTGTATTAACAAATCGACACTTCTTCTTTTTTGAAACAATGAAAGTTTAATATTGGAAGAATCAGCGGGAACGCAATGGGCGGTGTAACAGCTTCTGTTCCTGTCGCTGTTCTTTTCACAGATTTAAGTTATCGCTTCGTATTCCGCTCAGCTGCAGTGGGAACTTCTACCCCCTTCTTTTAATGTTGCTACGCAACGAAAGCCAGGAGCGTGTATGGCTGTTCAATCTTTTAGGCGTAATGGTCATTTGGTAGGCTGAGCAGTGGTTTTGTAAAGATTATTCCGTTAAAAAGTGATAACTGCACTTTGGCATTGCGAAAGCGGCTGTTTTGCGATGCAAAACCTACGCTTTTACCGTGC
>ENA-OWLL01000186-OWLL01000186.1-metagenome-genome-assembly--contig:-NODE-186-length-16623-cov-6.576050_pt1 | contig 16623 bp, 13 predicted proteins | sample MGYA00245347_ERZ651098 | MGnify/ENA primary metagenome ERZ651098 (study PRJEB26857, sample SAMEA4031767) | metagenome | biome: human; feature: oral; material: saliva | place: Philippines | collected 2014...
AAGCTGGCACATCACTACGGACAGAATGAAGAGAAGGCGGAGTTGGCGGGACTTTTGCATGATGCCGCTAAGGAAGAAAGCTTGAAATGCATGCAGGATTCGGCACGTATCTTGTACGGTTCCACGTTGGATGACGAGGTAATGCAACGTCCCGAATTGTTGCACGGATATGCGGCGGCAGCTTACGCCTCACTAACGTATAATATATTTGACAATGACGTACTTCGAGCCATTGCCTACCATACGACGGGGCATATAGAAATGTCCCCTTTGGAAAAAATTATTTTTCTTGCCGATTATATTGAAGTGAATCGTGATTTCCCCGAAGCGGAAGAGCTCAGAAAAATAGCCTTTATAGACTTGGATCGGGCAGTTCTAAAGGGATATGATACGACTCTGGACTATTTAATTAAACAGGAAAAAGCTATTTATACGGGAACGGTTGCCAACAGAAATGCTTTGTTGGCGGAAGTGAAAAAAGCGGACGGAGTATAAACATGACAAAAAAAGAACGAAGCGACTGCTCGCCGAGGCGCAGAAGAAAAGCGGTAGGCAGGAAGAGTACTTTCTTACGTAAAGCCTTAGGTTTGATTATCCTTTTTTTTGTCGTAGCGGGTCTGGCATTTGCCTGGCGTACGAATGGACAGAATTTGGCAGGTAAGGATGCCTTCTCCCAAACGGAAGCGGATATTCCCGTCTATACGCTTATTGTAGGCGTAGATGATGAACAACCTCAACAATGCAATTTTGTCGCCTTGGCAGCCGTAAACAAAGATAAGCACCATGTAGATCTTATTGTTCTTCCCGATAATACGAAAATAGAAGGACGAAAGGAAAAGGGACCGCAGACTTTGGCTTCCGTCTATGGTGAAGGCGGGTTGACGCTTTTACAGGCCGTAGTGGAAGATATGTTTCATGTATCTGTTAAGAATCACATTATTTTTACACAAGAATCGTTTCGTAAGCTCATGGATATGAACGGCGGTATGGATATGTATGTTGAAAAGAATATGTATCATGCCGATAATGCGAGACAGACCGACATTAACTTATTTCAAGGATATCAACATTTAAGCAGCGACGAGGCCTTAGGTTATATGCGCTATCTTGACAGTGATGGGGATTTGGCGCGTGCACGCAGACAGCTGCGGTTTATTAAGCTGTTTTTGACGGAACAATTAAAACATTACGGAATAACTAATGCAGTGGAGATTTATCGCTTCTGGACGAGTGTCGATTCCGATATTTCTACTAAGGATATGGCTAAGTTGGTATACGCTTTCGGTGGTACAAATGTATCCGATTTTTCTTTTTATATCCTGCCGGGAGAGTCGTCGACAATACGTAGTGACAAGGCCTTGGATAATGCGGATTATTGGGTGTATGATCCTATAGAAGCACAAAAGCTTATAGGCATGACCAATAACTCTCTGGCTTCGGATGTGACATTCGTACCTGAACGGCCTGTCAGCTCCGGAGAAAAAGATAGTAAGGACAATAAGGACGGTAGAGACAAGTCGACAAAAGACGGTAGCAAAAAATCCGACGGTAAGGATAGTGACAAGGGTGGAGCCGGTGCTTTACCGAACACACCCAAGACTAAAGGTAGTAATCAATAAGGAGTATAAAAATGATTGAACAAAACAATGCATATGAGGTAGCCGTACGGGCTGCCGCGGATAAAAAAGGATCGGCTATTGAAGTTCTGGACATGTCGCAAACATCACTCATGGCTGACCAGTTTGTCATTGTCACGGCTAATAATGTAAAGCAGGCACAGGCTATAGCCGACAATGTAGAAGAAAATCTTAAAAAAGAAGGATTTACGGTTTATCATCGTGAGGGTTATACAACGGGACGATGGATTTTATTGGACGCCGGAGAAACGATAGTTCATATTTTCGTCTCCGACGATCGTGAATACTACGGTCTTGAACAGGTATGGGCAGATGTTCCTCGACTTAAGGTTGCAGGAGAGTAACATGGGCGTCAAGTTATGTGAAAATACGGTTGTCGAATTAAAAGTACTTCGCATAAGTGATGTAGGTGCTTTTTTAGACGGGCAAACGGGAAATACAAATGACGATATTCTCTTACATAAGAATCAACAGATTCACCCGGTTCAGCAAGGGGATACGGTGCGGGTCTTTTTATATCATGACCCGTCGGGGCGATTGACGGCCAGTATGCGGCTGCCGAAAATCAAGATCGGACAGATAGGATATGCTCCGGTCATCAATACGACCCGTTTCGGAGCCTTTGTCGACGTAGGTACGGAACGCGGCATTTTTATGCCCTTTGCAGAAATGAAGGGTCGCCCGAAAGAAGGAGAATACGTATGGGTTAAGTTATATGAAGATAAGTCGCATCGCTTAGCAGTTACGATGGAAGTGGAAGATGAAATGCGCCGAGCTTCCGTAGCGGCAAAAGATGCAAAAATCGGCGACTGGGTAGAAGGAGCTGTTTACAATATAACGGAAAACGGAGCCTATTTAATGACCCGTGAACGTTGGATTGCCTTTCTGCATCGTAGCGAATGGACTACACCTGTCTTAATCGGTCAGATGATTAAAGGACGCATCGCATTTATACGGGACGACGGGCGCATTAATATATCCTTGCGTAAAGTTAAAGAAGCGGCTATGGACGAGGATAGTGAAAAAATAATGTCTCTTTTAGACGCTCGTAACGGTAAGATGCCCTATGGAGATAAAACGGATCCTTTGGTTATTAAAAGTAAATTCGGTCTTAGTAAGGCCGCATTTAAAAGAGCGTTGGGAAGACTCATGAAAGAAGGCCGAGTACGCCAAGATGACGGATGGACCTATGTCGTTTCTCATGACGAGTAGGACTTGGGAGGAAAAGTTATGAAATACAGAAGTACACGTTCCGATGAAAGGGTAACATCAACATATGCACTATTGCACGGATTAGCTGCCGACGGGGGGTTATATGTGCCTGAAACCTTTCCGGAAAACACGCTTGTATATGACGATATTAAAGGTAAATCATATGTTGATACGGCATGCATTGTTTTGGAAAAATTCTTTACAGACTTTAATCGTTCCGATATTCGTAAGATGGCTGAAAAGGCATATAATTCGACTACCTTTGATGACGAACGGATTGTGCCCTTGCGTTCTTTGGATACGGACGTATCTGTAGCCGAGCTTTTCCATGGTCGTACAGCTGCGTTTAAAGACTTGGCCCTTTCCTTGTTTCCGTATTTGTTGACAGCCGCCAAGGAAAAAGAAAAGGAAGTCGGCCAGATTTTAATCCTTACGGCTACGAGCGGCGATACGGGCAAAGCGGCCTTGGAAGGATTTAAAGACGTAGAAGGTACTAATATAGCCGTTTTTTATCCTGAAGACGGAGTCAGCCCCATGCAAAAGCTGCAAATGCAGACACAGGAAGGAAAGAATATTTCCGTTACGGCTATTGACGGCAATTTCGATGACGCTCAGTCGATGTTGAAACGGATTTTTACGGATAAGGAAATTAATGACTATGTAGCCGAAAAGGGTGCCGTATTTTCCAGTGCCAATTCTATTAATATAGGACGCTTGTTACCGCAGATTGTCTATTACGTGTTTACGTATGCGTCTTTGGTTGATGACGGCGTCATCGGTGAAAAAGAATCCTTTGATATTGTCGTACCGACAGGTAATTTCGGTAATATTTTGGCCGCTTATTTGGCAAAAAAAATGGGTATTCCCGTGGGCACTCTAATTTGTGCTTCCAACCGTAACAAGGTTTTGGCCGACTTTTTTGCTACAGGCGTGTATGATATGAATCGGGACTTTTATGTAACGACCAGCCCGTCTATGGATATTTTATTATCCAGTAATTTCGAACGCTTTTTATACTATTTGACAAACGGTGATGTAGATGCCGTTAAAGGCTGGGAAAAGGAGCTTCAGGAAACTGGAAAAATGTCCGTACCCGAAGCGCTTTTGAAAAAAATCGATCTGACCTTTGCCGGCGATTGGATTGATGATGAAGAAACAAAAAACGTCATTAATTATGCATATAATGATGAAACGTATCTCATGGATCCTCATACAGCCGTAGCTTATGGTGTGTATTTAAAAAGAAAACGTCAGGGTCTTGTGTCAGGTCGTCATACCGTTATCATGTCAACGGCTCACCCCTATAAATTCCCGCCTGCCATGTGTCTAGCTTTGGGGGTACCTGTCGATGAAAATCCCTTTGATTCTTTGGAACGGTTGACAGCACTGACGGGAATTGGCATACCTTACTCCTTAAAAAGGTTGCAAGACTTACCTTTAAGATTTACGGAAACCGTAGATAAGAGTGAGATGAAGAGGACAGTTACGAAATTTATTGATGATGCTACCAGGTAGAAAGAGTAGTTATAATGAACAAAGGAGTTATTTATTCGGTTTTAGCCGCCTTGGCATTTAGCTTTCAGAATGTTATCGTCAAAGATTTATCCGTATCTATGGGTACCGGAGAAATTGCATTTTTTAGAGGAACAGTAAGTGCCGTTATTATAGTGGCTCTTATGAAACTACAGGGAATTCATCTTTCCCATGAAGACCGCCCCACACTGGCACTACGAGGCGTTTTGGGTGGTGTCGGCATGGTTTGTATGTTTTACGGACTGAGGGGAGTGCCCTTGGGCGATGCGTCCATATTATCACAACTGTCGGCGTTTTTTGTCATGCTCTTTGCAGCGATTTTTCTGAAAGAAGTCATTCCTAAAAAAGCTGTTCTGCCGCTTATTTTTATTATCGGAGGAGCATCGCTGGTTGTCAGACCGTGGCATTTTGATGCTTTTAACGTCTATTCGCTCTTTGTCTTGGCACAGGCGGTTTTAGCAGCTGCTGCCTATACGACGGTCAGTAAGCTGACCGCTTCGGGAAAACATCATCAATACGAAATCGTTTTGTATTTTCTTGTTTGTGCGGCTGTAGCAGGTGCGGTGTTGATGGGGGCGGATTTTCATTGGCCCGATTTTCATGAATGGATTTTTTGTCTGATTTTAGGTATTAATTCTGTGTTGGCTCAAATCTGGATGACCCGCTCTTACATGTACGGAAACGCTGTCATTGTAAGTTTTGTAGCGTATATTGCCGTATTTTTCAATTCCCTCTGGGGATTTATTTTCTTTGACGAAGTCATGACGTCCATGACTTTGATTGGAGGAATTTTGATTATCGGCGGTTCTATGTATTTAACAAAAATGAAACATGAACGTTTAAAAAGTAAGGCCGCCTAAAAAAAGCACCTCTTTCAGAGATCTCTGAAAGAGGTGCTTTTTCATATTCGGTACAATTAAGAATCAAGAGGCAATTCATCCGGCGTAGAACAAAAAAGAAAATCGGGATTACGTTCTATAATCCAATCGGCTTGCCACTCATTGGTGATGAGCAGGACAATTCGTTGTTTATGATCTTTTACAATCATGGCGCTGTCAATATTCTTTAAGTCGCGATAATCGCGGTCTTGCGAATAAATCCATTTGGCTACGGAGTAGGGGAGACGATTCATTTCCAAGGTTACACCGTATTCGTGAAGAAGTCTGTATTCGAGAACTTCGAACTGTAATTGACCGACAGCTCCGACAATATAACTTTCCATAGAACCGGGATTTTCATAAATCTGCACAGCTCCTTCTTGAGCCAACTGAGTCATACCTTTTAGGAACTGCTTGCGCTTCATCGAATCTTTGGCACGAATGCGGGCAAAGAGTTCAGCCGGGAAGGTGGGAAAATCGGCAAAGGTGACGGGGAGTTTGCCGCTATAGAGCGTATCGCCTACGCCTAAGGATGAGCTGTCGAAGACGCCGATAATGTCACCGGGCCACGCATCTTCTACCAGAGTTCGTTCTGTAGCGAGAAATTGTTGGGGTTGCATGAGCCGAACTTGTTTACCCGATTGTCTGTGTGTGACAGTCATACCTTTTTCGAATTTTCCCGAACAAATTCTCATAAAGACAATGCGGTCATGGTGCTGCGGATTCATGTTGGCCTGAATTTTGAAAATAAAGGACGTAAACTGCTCGGACATGGGGTCTACGGAGCCTTCTTTAGTTTTACGCGGTTGCGGCTTGGGAGCCAGTTCAAGAAATTTTTCCAAGAAGGGTTTGACGCCGAAGTTGGTCATTGCCGAGCCGAAGAACATGGGTGTCAAAGTTCCGTTTTTGACTTTCTCCATGTCAAAAGCATCACCGGCAGCATCCAAGAGTTCAATATCGTCGATTAACGATTGATGAACTTCATCAGATAAGAGTTCTTTAAATGCCGGATCATCGGCGCTACCTTTAGTAGAGGCCAATTTACGTTGGCCATGGTTCGTGTCCTTTTCAAATAATTCTATAGAAGAGGCCGTACGGTCATAGATACCTTCATAACTGCCGTTAACGCCTAAGGGCCAATTCATAGGGTAAGCTCTGATACCGAGGACCGTTTCTATTTCATCCATAATGTCGAAAGGGTTACGACCGAAGTGGTCGATTTTATTGACGAATGTAAAAATGGGGATGCCGCGTTCACGGCAAACTTTAAAAAGTTTTTTTGTTTGCGCTTCGACGCCTTTAGCTACATCGATAAGCATGACTGCACTGTCGGCAGCCATTAAGGTCCGATACGTGTCTTCACTGAAATCTTGATGGCCCGGCGTATCGAGAATATTAATGCGGTGGCCTTCATAGTCAAATTGTAAAACCGAGCTGGTAACGGAAATACCGCGCTGTTTTTCAATTTCCATCCAGTCCGAAACCGCATGTTTTGACGTTTTCCGGGCTTTTACAGATCCGGCTAAATGAATGGCTCCTCCGTAGAGCAGGAGTTTTTCCGTTAAGGTTGTTTTTCCGGCATCGGGATGAGAGATAATGGCAAAGGTTCTCCGCTTATTGACTTCTTCTTGTAAAGACATGGTACACCTCGTTCGTTTTGTATAGTAACAGTAATAAATATTATATAAGTTTTTTCTTTGACGGGCAAGAAAAGGCGAGTCATTCCTCGTTGACTTATACTTATATAACTTTTAAATAAGTGGATTAGAAGACCTTATACTATGCTATAATACTGAGTATTACAATGTGTGAGGTGTGAAATGAGAATTCTTCATTGTTTAGCACAACTTCCTATGAAAACGGGAAGCGGTGTATATTTTGATACGGTACTGCGTTACATGGACGAGAGAGGTCATGAAAATGCGGCTTTATACGGTGTACAGGCTCCCTTTGATCCGGATCTTCCCTGTACGGAAACCTTTCCTGTCGTGTTTAATTCTGATGTCTTACCTTTTCCCATAGCCGGTATGAGTGATGAAATGCCGTACGACTCTACGGTGTTCGGTGCTATGAGTGATGAGGACTTACAGTTGTACATAAAAGTTTTTCGTAAACGGTTGGAAGAGGCGAAAAGAATATTCAAACCTCAAGTTGTCATTTCTCATCATATATTTTTGATGACGGCCATTGTACGTGAAGTGTTTTCGGATATTCCCGTGGTGGGTATCAGTCACGGGACGGATTTGCGCCAAGTACGCAAACACGAACGCTTTCTGTCCTTCCTGGAAGGGGCTAAACATTTAGATGCCTATTGGGCTCTGGGGGAGAATGATAAAAACTGCCTGATCGATCTTTTCGGCTTGAAACGGGAGCGCATAGAAGTGACGGGTGGCGGATTTAAGGATACGATTTTTTATGCCGAAGATGCCGATGAAGCCAAAAAAGACCGTCGTCGGCAATTGTCACCGCAAGTGGTCTATGCCGGAAAAATTTCCCGTTCAAAAGGAATTTTTGAATTTATACAAGCCTTTGTAAAGGCTCAAGTTGAATTTCAAAGACGGCATAATTCTCCTCCGGCCGAATTAATATATATAGGTAACGGTACGAACGAGCAAATTGAAGAGTTGAAGCGTCTCAGTGGATATAACGAGCGGATCCGATTTTTGCCGGCCATGGCACAGCCCGATTTGGCGGCTCTTTTAAGGCAAGCCGATTTTTATACCTTGCCGTCTTATTATGAAGGCATAGCCTTAACAGCTGTCGAAGCCATGGCTTGTAATCTGCCGGTTATTACGACGAAGATTATCGGTCTTATGGAATTATTGGGCCCTGTCGTAAATGAGTCAGGCTTTATCGAGTATGTAGATCTGCCGCGTTTATATGATGTAGACAAACCGGTTGAGGAAGACGTACCGGCATATATAGAACGATTGACCGAGGCCTTATTACGCCAATTTGAAAAGTGGGCGACAGGAAAGGTAATGCCTCCTCACGTGCGAGAAGCCGTGGAAAGTCACTCATGGCATCATCTTATAGCGGAAATGGAAGCACGTTTGACGGCATTAATTCATAAGTATAATCGAACATAAGCGGGTATTCGATGGCCATTACGTATATTCATATATAATAGGAACAATATATTTAAACGTAGTGGAGCGAGGTTGTGGCTAATCAAGAATCCGTTTGGACTCGTAAATTTATTTTCTTGATTTGTCGTATGGGTCATTTATTTGTTTCAGCCTCTTATAGTTGTCGCTTCTTTTTGGCAGGACAAGAAAAGAATAACGGCCTAACTCGAATTTATGTATTTTATGTGTATACATGTATGTTGAGGATTTACACGAGTATTTAAATACCGTATAATTTATCGTAGTAAGAGGTTATTATTCATGTATTCAGGGTTAGTATAAACCTAAGGAGGATGATGGATATGGCTCGACCGACAGTGACGGAAATTACGGAAAATTATACGAAACGTCCCGTTTGGGCGGAAATCGACTTGGACAGAGCCGCCGAAAATATGCGTGAAATTCGCCGTATTACCGGGAAGGACCGCTTAGTGACAGCCGTTGTTAAAGCGGATGCATACGGGCACGGTGCCGTCATGTTGTCCAAGGTGTTCTTACAAAACGGAGCGGACCGATTGGCCGTATCCAGTCTTGATGAAGGAACGGAACTGCGGCGGGCAAAAATCACGGCGCCTATCCTTATTTTAGGGCATACGGCAGGAGAACGGGCCGAAGAATTGTTGGATAATGATATTGAACCGGCTGTTTTTTCTTACCGCGATGCGGAAATGTTTTCTCGTAAAGCCGTAGAAACGGGTCGTGAAGTCAAAATTCATATTGCAGCCGATACGGGCATGTGTCGTATCGGGTATGTCCCTTCTCCCGAAGCGATAGAAGAAGTCAAGAAAATTGCCGCTTTGCCGGGAATTGCTATGCAAGGGATTTTTACACACTTTAGTGAAGCCGATATTGCGGACAAGGAATGGGCTCACGAACAACATCGTCGTTTTTCGGATTTTATCGATGCCTTGAAAGAGGCAGGCGTTACTTTTAATATTCATCATTGTTGTAATAGTGCCGGAACATTGGAACTTCCCGATTTCCATAGAGAAATGATTCGACCCGGTATTATTCAATACGGGTATGATGCCTCCAAAGAGGTACTTGTGACGGGTACGAAGATTAAACCCGTCATGTCTCTTCGTTGTTGTATTACCCATCTCAAAACTATATATGAAGGCGATTGCGTGGGCTACGGCCGCCACTTTACGGCAACGGGTCCTACGAAGATTGCTACGCTTCCCATCGGCTATGCCGACGGATACAATCGGGCTCTTTCGTCGAAAATCGATGTTATCGTGCACGGAGTCAGAGCTCACCAAGTAGGGAATATTTGTATGGATCAATGTATGATCGACGTAAGTCATATTCCCGACGTAAAAGTCGGCGATGAAGTCGTTCTTTTCGGAGAACAAGGAAGCGAATGCGTAAGTGCCGATGAAATTGCCGATACGTGTCATACGATTATTCATGAAATTACGTGTAACATTAATCGGCGTGTACCGCGTGTTTACGTACAAAACGGAAAGATTGTACAACGATTGGAATACTTGACTCAATCATAATATGTCAGGTTATATCGGCAGTCTCTTCATAGAGGCTGCCGTTTTATATAACAAATATAAAACAAAGGAGAGAAAGTTATGCAGGAATTTCAAGCTTTTTTGGCATCCACACCCGTATTTGCCTTCTTCATCTTATGTGCTCTGTATGCTATCGGTGAATTTATCGGCACGTATACGAAGGCATGGATTCCGTCCGTATTCATTATTGCTATTTTATTTCTTGTCGGATACTGGACATTCTTACCGAAAGACATCGTTAAGATGGGCGGTTTAGGAGCGCCTTTAGGCGGGATTATTGCAATCATGTTGGCCATTACTCACATGGGTACGGCTATTAGTCTTAAGGAGCTGTCAAAACAATGGAAGGTCATTGTTGTTTGCTTGGCAGGTCTTTTCGGCATGGTTGTATTTTGCCTGATTCTGGGACTCTTTAATGTCATCGACTTCAACTACATTGTTGCAGGCTTACCTCCTTTGACCGGCGGTATCATTGCTGCGACGATGATGCAGACGGCGGCTGCCGAACTGGGGCTCGAAAAGGTGGCTATTCTGGCTATTTGCATGTACGTATGCCAGGGTTTTGCAGGGTATCCTTTGACGGCTATTATGCTGAAAAAAGAAGGTAACAAACTTTTGAAAGAATACCGCGAAGGTAAGCGCAAAGACGATGCGGCGGTAGGTGATATTGACGCGGAAAACGGTAAATTTACAGCCGAAGAAGCGCCGAGAAAAACCCTCTTTCCGCAGGTTCCGGATAAATACTATTCAGTCAGCTACTCCTTAGCAACCCTTGCCATTATAGGTACCTTATGCCTTGTTGTCGGCAGTTGGACCAAATCGTTTATGGGGGCTTATGCAATCAATCCGGCAGTATTGGCTCTTATTTTCGGTATTATTGCCACGGAATTGGGTTTCCTTCGTCCCAATATTCTCGTTAAAAACGGTTGCTTTAATTTCATCATGTTCATCTTGATGGTCTTTATTTTCGGGGGACTTAGCAGTGCTACACCTGAATTGTTGGCAGAAATTCTCGGACCTATGGTGCTTATTATCGTAGTCGGTGTAATCGGCATGGTTATTTTGGCTTATTTTGTATCGAAGTTCTTGAAGATGAGCCCGTATATGGCTATTGCTACAAGCCTTACGGCACTTTACGGATTTCCGCCTAACTATGTATTGACCGATGAATGCACGACGGCTTTAGCCAAAACAAAGGAAGAAAAGAAAATGCTAATGGACGAAATGTTGCCGCAAATGATTGTCGGCGGTTTCGTTACCGTAACGATTACGTCCGTTATTATCGCATCTCTTTTCATTCCGCTCTTACAACCGTAAGAGTTATATATAAGGGGGACTTGGTATGAATTTTAAAGATAAAATGGCGTCTTATCATGACTATGTCATTGCTATGAGACGCGAGTTTCACCGTATTCCCGAACTGAGTTTTGCCGAACATGAAACGACGAAACGTATCGGTGAAAAATTGCAGGAGTTAAATATTCCCTTTGAAATCAATACGGAGAAAAACACGGGTCTTATCGGGGTTATTAAGGGTGATAAGCCCGGTCCGGCAGTAGCTTTAAGAGCTGATATCGATGCCTTGCCCGTAACGGAAGATACGGGTCTCGACTTTGCGTCGGAACATAAAGGGGTCATGCATGCTTGCGGTCATGATAATCATATTGCTATGTTGCTGGGCGCCGCTAAGATGCTTAAAGACGTACAAAGCGAATTGCCCGGCACGGTATATCTTGTTTTCCAGCCGGCTGAAGAAATCGGCGTCGGAGCTCCGTATATGATGAACTTCGGCGATTGGTTTGAAAAAAGCGGGGCTATCTTCGGAGCCCATATTTGGGGCACCTTCCCGGCAGGTAAAGTCGGTGTTCGCAAAGGCGAAGAAATGGCGGCTACGGAACAGTTCACGATTCGCATTAAGGGAAAACAGTCTCACGGGTCCCAACCCCAACTCGGAGTCGATGCGGTTCTTATCGCCTCAGCTACGGTCATGAATCTTCAAGGAATTGTGGCAAGACAGATCAGCCCTCTGGATTCGGTAGTAGTGACGGTCGGTACGATTCATGGCGGCGACCGTTGGAATATTGTGGCCGGCGAGGCTGTATTGGAAGGAACGGTTCGACATTTCAATAATGAAATCAGCAAAAAGGTAGAGAACTCTATTCGGCTGATTGCAGAATCTACAGCTCAGGCCTATGGCGGTACGGCGGAACTCGAATATCATTCGACGGTTCCTCCTACGGTTAACGACGAAGCATGTACTGTCGTTGTTGAAGAGGCTGTAACGGATGTACTCGGCAGGGACGCACTTTTTGAATGTGAAAAAAATATGGGCAGTGAAGATTTTTCCTTCTTCCAGGAAAAGAAGCCCGGTGCGTATTTCTTTGTAGGCAACTATAATGAAGAAAAAGGTACCGTTTGGTCTAATCACAGTAATCATTTCACATCCGACGAAGAGGTTCTTACGGGAGGCGCAGCGGTATACGCACAAATTGCCGCTTCATACTTGGAAAAACATTCGTAAGACAAAAAAAGAGGACTGCATAGCAGTCCTCTTTTTTTTGTCGGTTTCTGTAATCCTATAAGTGGTCGTGAGGATAATGTATATGAAACTCTCCCTTGTATTTAGTAGCTGTCATATCATGACGGCGTACTTTATCAAACATTTGGGAACGAGCCGTTGTTGTATCATCCGAGTTACCGTGTTTACCGCCAAAGAGTGCAAAATCGGTTTTACCCAAGGTGTACATAACCTGAATATAGAACTCGCCGGAGTGCCCCGAGGGCTTGTTATAGCCCGTATCGACGGCAATATGGGGTGTAAGATTAATTTCCGTACCTACTTTATAGCCGTCTTTATAGGTATTGAAAGTATGGAGCAACATGCCGTATAGACCGCGGACATCCCTGTGGATATTCCAGTGATATCGATTAATATAAGGACGCAGATAACGAGCGTTCTTAAAAGTTCGGGAATAACCGATATCATATCCCGAAGCCGTCATAGAGCGACTTGTGTGGACTAAGGATACGCCCGTATCAGGTGTATTGTAAGGAGCCGGATAGGGTTCATCTATTTTTCTCTCCGAATAGAAGAAATCCCCGTTTCCTAAGTGTTTATAAAAATTGGCATAAAACTTATTTTCGCCTACCACATATTCGGCCCCCACACCGGCACGTCTGTAGTTATCCTTAAAAGAATAGTCGTAGAAGGCGTTGGCTCCTACGTAGGCGTTTTCGTTTCGGCTTAAGTGGCGATAGCCCAAACCGATACTGCCCGTCGTACCGATGCGATCGTATCGGTTGACTTGACGATATTCATAGATGACGATCCCCTCAACGGGCTTGTTTACGTATTCGTCACAAGTAAAGACGTCACCGAAATTGGAAGAAACACTGCCTTGAACGAACACGAGGTCTTTCGACGTTTTTTCATCGTAGTGGCCCAAAGGTTGCAAGGTTTCTAATGCATACTGAGGCTCGTGATTCGTCTGAAATTTGGCTTTTATGTCCGTTCGATCGAGCCAATTGTGGGTTAAGGGCATTTCCTTTCCAGTTGAAAGTGTTTCGGTACCTGTCGCATAAGCGGATGAACCTACGCTACAGATGAGAAGACAGGAGAGTACGGCCCCTTTAACATTAAACTTATTATTCACGTATAAAACTCCTTATAATTTTTTCTATGCTTATGTTGAATTATATATAAGTATCCTGAAAAATACAAGTAACTAATAATATTTTGTAATAAAGAAATATGTTCTTTATAAAATATTCATGCTAAGTCGGCAATAGTGCCGACTTAGCATGAATAAGAATCGATAGATATCATATTTGATTATTTCCAAATAAGGACGAGAGGAAGGCCGAATTCCTTTTTGAAAGATTTCGTAAATTCCTGCATGGCGTAATCGGCGCTTTCATAGGGAGCTCCGTCTTTGGCATGGAGAATAATGATGACTACGTCGTCTTTAATTTCCACATCCATTCTTTCCACAATATTTTCATACGTATGGTCCGAGGCTTCGGCCAAAGCCAGAAGTACGGACATTTTGCGAATAACGGCCCATTCGTCATCAGAGGGAATATTGGCATATTTATAGGCTCTTTGAATTTTACGACTGATGCCGTGGTGAAATCCTGCAATAAAGGCCGTCATCATTTGTTCTCTTTGGGTCATACCGTATAGGGGAGCATGGCCGATAATGAAGGCCGAGTGACGGGCATGATTGTAAAAGTTTACGCGCTTACCGATGTCATGCAAGAGAGCTGCCGTGACAAGTAACTCGCGAATTCGGTCGTTGCATTTATGTAAGGGTTTCAGTCCGTCAAAGAGCATGGCCGATACCTTGGCTACTTGATTTAAGTGCGGCCGATTCAAGTCGGCAATATTTCCCAAGTAGTTATTAATACTGAAGGCCAGAATATTGTCGAGACGGGGACTTTTCATTTTATACATTTTCGCATAATACTCAAAGAAAAGACCTTCACGCAAACCGCACCCGCTGACGATTAGTTCGTGGGCACCCACTAAATCAAATATGGTTTTAATGACGGCACCGCCGGCAATAATAACATCGCTCCGTTCGCTTGACAAACCGGGCACCTTCTTGCGGGCTGCCGGCGTTTTTTCAACAAGCGTCCGGAAAATTTTTTCGAATTCTTCATGTAGTAAGAGGTAATTATGAATGGTCGGCAACTCATAGTTGCGAGCTCGTTGATCCATTTTAGCAAAGTTGCGGGCCGTGCCGCCGATACCGACAAGGGGGAGTGACACGTCTTTTAGCCACGACACCTCGGCTAAGGTTTTGCGTAAAAACTTCAAACACGTGTGTAAGCGATCCTCCGAGACGGTCCCGGACGTGTCGAATCGTTCCGTAATAGTAACGGCACCGACGGGAACGGATACGGCATGAACGATATTGCGATCTTTAACCAGCGTTAATTCGACGCTGGCACCCCCTAAGTCGAATAGGATAAAATCTTGAATATCAATGGTGTTAATGGCGCCTAAGTAACCTAAATAAGCTTCGCGTTCACCGGCAATGACGGACATGGAAATACCCGTTTCTTTCTTGATTCTTTCCAGAAAGAGCATACCGTTATCGGCATTGCGAACCGCCGCCGTAGCGACGGCAAGGCAAGTTTTGATTCCCTTAATATCCATAATGTGTTTATACACATGAAGACTTTTTAAAGCCTTAGCCATGCCTTCTTCCGTAAGAGAACCTGTACGTGATAAGCCCTGACCCAGACGAATGGTTTCCTTATCCTGATAGACAAAAGAATAGGCTTTGTTGTCCTTAATTTGAGCAATGACGAAGCGAATGGAGTTTGACCCCATGTCGATAATGGCTATATGTTCCATAGTAACCTCATTTCCGTAGTGACGGTGTCTTTTTATTTATTGTACAGATAAAAGGGCGAAAGATAAAGGGATGAAGAAGAAATCTTTTTGTCATCAGTTCTTTAATGAATATATGAAAAGTTTTTATGTGTGTACTATAATATATATGAAATGAAGGTGCTTTGACCTGTAAAGGACGGTAATATTGATGATTCATGCAAAGGAAAACAGATATTTAAACCGTGAATGTACGTGGATAAACTTTAATGAGCGAGTGGTTAACGAGGCTGCGATTTCGTCTATTCCTTTATTGGAACGAGTTAACTTTCTATCTATCAGTGCCTCTAACAACGACGAATTTTTTATGATTCGCGTAGCCGGTATTAAGCATTTATTGGCAGAACAGATAACTCGTAAGGATATTGCCGGCTTGACCCCAAAGGAGCAGTTTGAAGCCATTCAATTGATGGAACATTCTCAGTGTCGCCGTCAATATAAAATTTATAGAGACGTTAAAAAGCGATTGTCGGCAGAGGGGATTCATATTATTTCCTTTGATGAGGCCAATGAAGAAGAAAAACTTTATTTGGAAAAATACGTAAAGGAAGAAATCTACCCTGTAGTTACACCCTTGGCTGTCGATACGGCTCACTTTGTTCCTTTTTTGGCGAGCTTATCTTTAAACTTAGCCGTATTTTTGCAACGTGAAGGCGGCGGCCTGATGAAGGCGGCCGTACTTCCCGTTCCGTTAAAGACCGTGCCGAGACTCATTGAACTACCGCAGAAAAGGGGTGGCCATACCTTTGTCTTTTGCGAGGACCTGCTGGCGGCTTACGGTCATCTTTTTTTCCCGGGCTATATAATTACGGAGATCAGACCCTTTAGATTGACTCGCGATGCCGACTTGGAAATCAGTAAGGATGCCGCAGACTTGTTGGCGGAAGTAAAAAAATCGCTGAAAAAACGAAAAAAAGGGGCTCCTGTTCGCTTGGAAACAGACTATCGTGTCAGTCCGGACATGCGACGTTTTTTAAAGACCGTGGCAGACGTGGAAGAAGCTGATATTTATGAAATAGACGGGCCTGTGGATTTAACGGGACTCTTTGAAATCACGGCTTTACCGGAATATGATCGATTGAGATTTCCCGCGGCTTCTCCGCAACCCGTATGGGAACTGTTGCCGTATAGGAAAGAAGAGTTATGGGCTGTCGTCAAAAAACATAATATTATGATGCATCATCCTTATGAAACCTTTGCAGCCGTAGACGATTTTATCTATTTGGCAGCCAAAGATCCGGACGTTTTAGCTATTAAACAAACCTTATATCGTGTCGGTACGCAATCGGCTATTATCGATGCTTTGGCGGCGGC
>ENA-OWLL01000187-OWLL01000187.1-metagenome-genome-assembly--contig:-NODE-187-length-16589-cov-6.789101_pt1 | contig 16589 bp, 13 predicted proteins | sample MGYA00245347_ERZ651098 | MGnify/ENA primary metagenome ERZ651098 (study PRJEB26857, sample SAMEA4031767) | metagenome | biome: human; feature: oral; material: saliva | place: Philippines | collected 2014...
TTTGGATTTTATTCCATTTACTATACTCATATGTAACCTTTCTTTACATTTTTCTAAATAGCTATTTATTTTTAGGAATTTATATTTTCAATTAATTCCTTTAGTTTTGCTTTATTGCTTTCCATTGAAAAATCATTCGCTCTCACAAATGACATCTTTCTATAATTTTCATATTTTTTATTATTATTCATTTTCTTTAATTCCATAACAAACTCAAAATTGCGAATAAGTTAATAAAAAATGCTATTAATGGCTTTTTTTACAAATAAACAAGGCAAATCATTTTTTTTTCTTATCTTTGCATTAGATATAATGAAATCTCAAAAAGACATACGATGTTAGTAAATTATTGTAAAGTAAATATTTTTCAAGACGAGAAACAAGTTCTTAAAAACGTAGACTTTCAGGTAGATGAAGGCGAGTTTATCTACATTATAGGGAAAGTTGGTTCAGGTAAAAGTTCCCTTCTGAAAACCATTTATTGTGAACTTGATATTTATGCAGACGATGCTGAGGCTGCAAACGTTCTAGGGCAATCATTATTAACATTAAAACGTAAGAACATTCCTGCCCTTAGAAAGCAGATGGGAATTATTTTTCAAGACTTCCAATTACTGCATGATAGGAACGTTTCTAAGAATCTGGAATTTGTGTTAAAGGCAACAGGTTGGAAAGACAAAAAGGCAATTTTTCAACGCATAAACGACGTGCTTGATGAGGTTGGAATGCTGGATAAAAAAGAAAAAATGCCAAGCGAACTATCTGGTGGCGAGCAACAACGTATTGCTATTGCACGAGCTTTATTAAATCGTCCAAAAATGATTATTGCCGATGAACCAACAGGAAACCTTGATCCAGAAACTGCTACTAAAATTGTTGGCATATTAAAACGTGCTTCAGAAGATGGTACTGCAGTTATTATGTCAACACACAATATTCATCTTCTAAATCAATTTCCAGGAAAAGTTTTTAGATGTAAAGATGGTGAATTTAAACTGGTTACCGAAAATTCTAAAACAAAAGATTTAATAGAGAATAATGAACCATTAGAAGCAATGGTAGAACCTCTCGATTTTGTAGATGATAACGAAGAAACTTCAAATAACGAATAAGGTAACATATAGAATATTGTTATGAAAGTAATGAAATTTGGTGGCACCTCTGTTGGTTCTCCAGAAAGAATGAAGGAGGTTGTAAATCTAATTCTTAAAGATAAAAAAGAGGTATTTGTTGTTCTTTCTGCAATGAGTGGTACAACAAACACGCTTATAGAAATAGCCGATTATTTATATAAAAAAAATCACGAAGGTGCAAACGAGATAATTAATAGGTTAGAACAGAAATATATATCATATATTGATGAACTTTACTCTACTAACGAATATAAAGAAAAGATATATAATTTCTTTCAAAAAGAATTTAATTATCTAAGGTCGTTTACAAACGATATTTTTACTTCTTTCGAAGAAAAGAGTATTGTTGCGCGCGGAGAAATTTTATCTACCAATATGGTAGTAAACTATCTGCTGGAGAATGGTATAAAGGCGAAATTAATTAATGCGCTCGACTTTATGCGTACTGATAAAAATTCGGAACCAGATGCAGTTTACATAAAGGAAAAATTATCTGCCATAATGGCTTCTAATAATGATTACCAAGTTTATATAACTCAAGGCTTTATTTGTAAAAACGCATACGGAGAAGTAGATAATTTACAACGTGGCGGATCAGATTATACTGCTTCATTAGTAGGAGCTGCAATTAATGCAGAAGAGATACAAATATGGACAGATATAGATGGAATGCATAATAACGACCCTCGTATTGTTGAAAATACAGAAGCTGTTCGCCAATTAAATTTTGAAGAAGCATCAGAACTTGCTTATTTTGGCGCAAAAATATTGCACCCAACTTGTGTTCAACCTGCAAAATATGCAGGTATACCTGTTAGATTAAAGAACACAATGGAACCAGAGGCAGATGGTACTATTATAAACAACATAATGGAACGTGGCAAAATTAAAGCTATTGCTGCAAAAGACAATATAGTTGTTATAAAAGTACGCTCAAGTAAAATGTTTGGGTCACCAGGATTTCTTCGTAAAGTATTCGAAGTTTTTGAAAGTTATCAGGTTTCTACTGACCTTATTGCAACAAGCGAAGTGGGAGTTTCTATAGCTATTGAAGACACAACTCATTTAGAAGAAATTACAGCCGAGCTAAAAGCTTGTGGTACAGTTACACTTGATACCAATATGTGTATTGTTTGTGTTGTAGGAGATTTAGCGTGGAATAATATTGGATTTGAGATAAAGGCTGCTGATGCATTAAAAGATATTCCTGTAAGAATGATTAGCTATGGAGGAAGTAATTACAATATATCTTTCTTAATAAAAGAAGAAGATAAAAAATATGCATTACAATCTATCTCTAATGCGTTATTTAACTAATAGATAATGTTTACAATAGACACATATACTATCATTTTCTCATCAGTGCTAATTTTGTTGGCATTGTTATCTTCTATTGTTAGCCCCTTTTTTAGGAAGCCGAAACTTTCTAATACATACAATAAAGGAGTTGTTGCTGACAATAACGATATAATAGAAGACAATACAACTTCTATAAACTCAACAGAGAACGAAAAAGAAAATATAGTGGAGCCACCAATTTCTATAATTCTTACCCCTAACGACGATGCATTAGCACTCTCTAAGAATTTAAATAAATATCTTAATCAGGAGTATAAAGAATACGAAATAATTGTTGTTGCACCAAAAGGAGATGTTGAAACAGAGGATATTTTAAAAACCTACGCCAATAATCCACGACTTTATGTTACATTTATACCTTCTACTTCTAAATATATGAGTAGAAAGAAATTAGCTATTACACTTGGAGCAAAGGCTGCAAAATACAAATGGCTTCTTATTTGTGATATTTTTTGTGCACCACAATCAGAATATTGGCTTTCAACTTTAGCTAGGAACTGTAAGGAAAATGTGAATATAGTAGCAGGATTTACAAATTACGATGACGATGCACCAGACTTTTGGAGATTTGAACATTTTTATATGTCATGTTATCTTATGCGCGAAGCACAAAAAGGAATTGCATACGCTTGGAATTCAAATGCCTTACTATTTAAAAAAGATGAATTTCTTGCAGAAGAAGGTTTTAGAGGAAATTTAAAATTTGTTCGAGGAGAATTTGACTTTATCGTTAATAAATATGCAAAGAAGGGTTCTACAGTTATAGAAAATTCAGAAGACGGAACACTTATAGAAGAAACTCCCACTTACAAGCATTGGACGAACAAACATCTTTACTATTTAGAAGATAGAAAACACTTAAAAAGAAGTGCAAAACATCGCATACCTTTCTATATAGACCAACTAGCAGTTTATATTAATTATCTTTTTATAATCGTAGCTTTGCTTTATTCTATCTATACATCAAATTGGATTATTTGTATTGCAGCTGTTTTCTCACTCATTGCAACTATCGCATTGCGAATATTCATAGGAAATAAAGCATTAGCATTATTTAATATTGATATTCCCTCGTGGAAAATTATTCCATACGAGTTACGTATAATATGGCAAAATCTTAATTACCGAATAAAATATTGGCGAGCCAATAAATACGATTTCATTTCTCATAAACTATAATGAAAGTACTGCATCTTACATACAGAATAAAGAAAGGAGAACTTCTTTCTGACTATTTAATAAAACTGATAGAAAATGAAAAGGCTCTATCAGTAAAAGTAGAAATAGCTACAACTAAAAAAGAGTTTAGTAAGATGCTTTTAACTTTCAATCCGGATATAGTTCATATTCATACGTGTTGGAATTGGCATACTTCCGTTTGTGTTCATAAAGCATTACAGTCTGGTTGTGCATTACTTTTTTCGCCTTATGGAGAATTATCGCCTTTAACAATGAAGTTAGAAGAACCAATACGTAAAAAAATTCACTCAATAGCTTATCAACGCAGAATTATACAGAAATCTGATGCAGTTTTAGCCTTATCACAACAAGAAGAAAACGATATTATCCAACTTGGGTGGAATAAACGTACAGATATTGTACCATCATGCCTATTAAATAGTTCTGTTTCGGCAGATGTAATGGCAGCAAACATAATACAACTCTATACAAAAATTATAGATACAAGGTATAGACGGTATATGGATAAAACAGAATGGCAATGCTTATGTGCCTTATTGCACTCAGGACTACAGCAAGATTCATCAAATAAAATTATACCGAGCGATTGTATTTTAACATTGCGAAAACTTACTCCACAACAATGGCGGCGTATTTTTATTTGTGCAAACGACGAATTTGTGCGAACTTATGTTGATTTTGGTATAGAACGTTTACAACTTGTTGTTCCTAACATAAATACAGCAAAGATATTACGGTATGATCCTTATATGCCGAAATCAGAAAATAGTTTGGATAATATAAAAATAGAAACAAATAATATTTTTACTAAGAGTCGTTATGAAAATGTTCTGAATGAAGAAGAAGATACTATAAAACAAATTGTTACAATGGTTGCGAATGCAAAAGAGCTATTGAAACAAAAAAAGTTTAGTTTGCTTCATCTTTCACAATTATATTGTATTATACGATTCAAAGATTATGACGAAGATCATCTTATGATAGTCTTACGCCGTATGCATTTATTAAAATTCGCTCGTCGTATTATCTATATACTCGCAAATTATTTATATTTGGAAGAAGGATATATTCCTTTTGCACCACTAAACGATAAGAAAGTACACTCTATAATAAAAAGCATAATTAATAAAAATAAGTACTGATCAACTAATTATTAACAAAAAAATTAGCTATGACAAATAAGACCTATGATTTAAAAAAAGATGAACGCTACCTGCAATTATTATCCCAATCATTTCCTACAATTGCAGATGCAAGTACAGAAATAATAAACTTGCAAGCTATCTTGAACTTGCCAAAAGGAACAGAACATTTTTTGGCTGATATTCACGGGGAACATGAAGCTTTTCAACATGTCCTGAAGAATGCATCGGGGAATATAAAAAGAAAAGTAAACGATCTATTCGGCGATACATTACGAGAATCTGAAAAACGTGAGCTTTGTACACTAATTTATTATCCAGAACAGAAAATTGAACTTGTAAAACAAACCGAAACAGATATAGAAGATTGGTATCATATTGCAATTCATCGACTTGTTAGAATATGTAGAGATGTATCAAGTAAATATACAAGATCTAAAGTTAGAAAATCTCTACCTGTAGAATTTTCATATATCATTCAAGAACTTCTACACGAAAGTTCTGCTGATAAAGATAAATCCGACTATGTAAGTGCTATTATTTCCACAATAATATCAACTGGTAGAGCTGATGACTTCATAACAACTATTTGCAATGTTATTCAACGTCTCGCAATTGATAGCTTACATATATTAGGTGATATTTATGATCGCGGACCTGGTGCGCATGTTGTGATGGATATTTTAAAGAATTATCATACTTGGGATATAACTTGGGGAAATCACGATATATTATGGGCAGGTGCTTGTGCTGGAAATGATGCATGTATTTGTAATGTGATAAGAATTGCATTACGATATGACAATATGGATACTATTGAGGACGGCTATGGTATAAATCTTATGCAATTAGCTACTTTCGCAATGGATGTTTATGGTAATGATCCATGCGTCGAATTTATGCCAAAAGTAAAACAGTCTGATTCTATCGATGAAAAAAATATTTTGCTTATTGCACGTATGCATAAAGCAATTAGTGTAATTCAGTTTAAAATTGAGGCACAACTAATAAAGAAGTATCCACATTGGAAAATGAATCATCGGTTACTATACGAAATGATTGATTACAAGAATGGTACAATTAATCTGAGTGGAAAAGAATATAAACTTACTTCATGTAACTTTCCAACAATAGATCCCAAACATCCAGATGTGCTAACACAAGAAGAACAAGCATTAATGGAACGACTTCACCATTCATTCACTGTAAGTGAAAAATTACGCGAACATATTCTTCTTCAATTACGCCATGGTTGTATGTATAAGGTAGTAAATAATAACTTACTTTACCATGCTTCTATTCCATTAAATGAAGATGGAACTCTTCGTGAAGTTGAGATTGAGCCAAAGAATTTTGCAAAAGGTAAAGACTTGTTGCATAAATTGGGAATGATAATAAGACGTGCCTTCCAACCACAAACAGAAAATAATAAAGAACGTGAATATGCTATAGATTATTTCCTTTATTTATGGTGTGGTCCTGATAGCCCATTATTTGATAAAGCTGCAATGACTACTTTTGAACGTTATTTTCTTAAAGAGAAAGAAACACATCATGAAGAAAAAGGATTTTATTTCAAATTCCGTGAACGAGAAGATATTGCTGACTTAATTATGGAAGAATTTGATGTAAATAGCACTACTGGACATATTATAAATGGACATGTGCCAGTACATGTAAATAAAGGTGAAAAGCCAATTAAAGCTAATGGGAAATTAATGGTTATTGATGGAGGTTTTTCTGAAGCTTATCATAAAGAAACTGGTATTGCTGGCTATACTCTTATTTATCATTCACGTGGTTTTGAACTTGTTCAGCACGAACCTTTCGCATCTGAAGAAGAAGCTATAAAGAGAGGTACCGATATTGTTGGTACAACTCAAATTGTTGAATTAAATCAACGGCGGTTAAAAGTTGCCGATACAGATAAAGGAACAGAACTAAAATTGCAAATAGAAGCGTTAGAAGAGTTGCTTTACGCTTATCTTCATGGATTTTTAGCTGAGAGTGAGAAAAAAAATCCTCCCAAAATTTAAAATGATTATTCACAAAATGAATATTACATTGAAAAATAAGATTACCAAATTTGTCAATCTATCAATAATCATTATTGGTTAAACAAAAAGCAAGCTAGATAATCATAGAAACTAATAGGAGTGTGTTAATTTAACACACTCCACTATATAAAAAACAAAGTTAATCCTTTAATATAGTCGTAACATATAATTCTAATTGATATTAATTTCTTCAGAGCAATATTGCTTTTGCACAATATTTACAAAGATTCAATATCAATTAAAATCCTTATTCATAAAAACGCATAAAGTTATTGCGATATTATAGGTTATGATTTGACCAGAGGTTGAAATTTTAACCTTCTACGCGAGGTATTAATCCGTGAATATAACTACATAGAATATTGATTCCTTTCGTATTCTCTCCACCTTGAGGAATAATAATATCTGCGTAACGTTTAGTTGGTTCAATAAACTGTTCGTGCATAGGTTTTAACACCTTTCTATATCTGTCTAACACCATTGTTACATTGCGCCCTCTTTCTAAAATATCGCGTTCAATATTACGTATAAGACGTTCATCGGAATCACAGTCTACAAATACCTTCAAATCCATTATATCCCGTAATTTCTTATTTAAAAGAGACATAATTCCTTCAATAATAATAACAGGTTTCGGCTCTACATAAATAGTTTCAGGTAATCGATTACAAGCTAAATAACTATAAGTAGGTTGTTCTATTGCAAGTCCATTACGCAAGTCATTAACTTGTTTGATAAGTAACTTCCAATCGAAAGCATCTGGGTGATCAAAATTTATAGCTCTACGTTCTTTTTCAGTAAGTTCAGTAGTATCATTATAATAAGAATCTAATGGAACTACTGCTACATAATGTGGAGGTAAAGTTTCAACAACCTTTCTTACAACTGTAGTTTTCCCTGAGCCGGTGCCACCTGCAATTCCAATTATTGTAATTTTATCTAGCATATTTAGAGTATATGTGTTTCTTTGAACATTTGTTTATAATAAGTTGCTTTTTCTTCAACACGCATAGGGTAAGCACGACTACTACTTGGCTCACGATATAATTTTAATGTTCTACCTTCAAAAGAAAATGTTCTATATTCTCCCATTTTCATTTTACGCGCATCTATATTGTAATGCTCGGTAAAAACTTTTGTGGCGAGTTGTCCAGCAGCTAAAATTGATTTACATTCTGGTAATGAACGTAACATTTTATCAAGATCTGCAGGCTCTACTATTTCTAAATCTTTATCAGATGCTGTTCCAGTTGTTCTGCGAATACGTAAAGCCGTATCAAATATAGCAACACCTTTTTCTTTTAAAAATTGCTTTAATTCTTGTAGCTTATATGTTTTATTCGCTTCATCAATAAAATGCATTTTATCCTCAAAGAAAGCTAATCCAAATATTCGCCACATATCGTTAGTATAATTAGGATAATACCATTCCATAGCCCAACGTTTAGGTGCGGGAGGGAATGTTCCAAGCATCAATAACTTTGCATTTGATGGTAACCATGGCTCAAATGGATGCGTTTCTATTTCCATTTTATTTTTGCTCTTTAATTAAATATAACACAACTGGGAGATGATCTGAATAACCATTAAGCCAAACTCCTCCATCTGTTGTTCGTTTTATATTGCCTTTGTGTTTTCCTGTTTCTTGAAATAAATAATCGCGACGGAATATTTGATTTTTCCAAAATTTTAAGGTTGAATAATCTTTCTGGTATTCTTTATTCAAAATGTTTGGCGTTAAGACTATCTGATCGAATAAGTTCCATCTACCTTGATATTTTAAAGTTCCTGTATTCTCTTTTACTAAAACATTATACCACGGATTATAAAGATCGTTTACACCAACTTCGCTAATATTCGGTTTTGCAGATAAACATTCCACCATACTTTTATCAGTTGGATCATCGTTCATATCACCCATAATTAATATTTTTACATTGGGGTCATCGCATAAAAGTGAATCTTTTAATGCCTTTACTTCTTTTCCTGCTAATTCGCGAAAATATGAACCTGCCCCACGACTTGGCCAATGACACACAACAACAGTTACATGTTCTTCTGCTAAAGTACCACTAACTGTAAGAAAACCTCGTGTAGGACGCTTATCTTTCGTTGTATTTTCGTATACATAAGGCACTAATTTTACATTACGTATTGTAAAAAGTTTAGGATTATAAAGTAAAGCACAATCTATTCCACGCTGATCAGGCCCCTCAATATGAATATATTTGTAATTACGAGTTGCAAGAGATGGCTGCGCTGTTAAATCTTTTAAAACGTGTTCATTCTCTACTTCGGCTAAACCAATAATAGCACAGCCAATATTAGGAAGAACATCTGTACCCATTTCTGAAAGCACTTTAGACATATTGTGCAATTTGCTTTCATATTTCATTTTATTCCATTTATAAGAACCATCTGGAGTAAAATCCATATCTTTCTTACCTTCATCATGTGTATAGTCAAAAAGATTTTCTTGGTTATAAAAACCTATTCCATACACTGAATATTTTTTTTGTGCAGTAACAGAGACACAAAATATCACCGTTAATATAAAAGAAAACAGGTATCTTCTCATTGTTAAAATTATATTCTTTTTATCCAGTAAAACATCTAATTTAAGCGAACATTGCCCATAAAGCATATATTCGGCTTGCAAATATCGTGAATTTATCTGATATTAAAGCATATTTCACAAAAAATATTGTATTCAATAAAACTTTTCTCGCTATTTTGAGAAAAATATATTTAATAAGTGGTCTTATCATTTTCACCTATTTCCTATACTGTATTATCGCTCCTTATAGAAGTATAAAAATCAACTATCCATATTATTGCGCTTAAACAGTTAGAATTTATCGTAGCATATAGAAAAAAGTAATTATGTTTTTCAAATTTCTTATTAAAATCGTAACTATTTCTCTCCCAATATTCTTACGCTTTTCATATAAATCCGCATCACCTTTATGCTGAAATAAAGCTATTACTTACACGTAAGTAAAGTTTTACTTACACGTAAATAAAGTTCTACTTACACGTAAATAAAGTTCTACTTACGCGTAAATAAAGTTTTACTTACACGTAAGTAAAACTATTACAACAGGCTGTCGCTAATATAGGAAACGCATACAATAGTAGCAGAGACGCGAAGAAATAACATCAGAAACAACTCATCAACGCAGATTATAAAGTGTCCGATTGTTATTCCACTACCTCTCATTAATTTTCAGATACTTTTATAAGGTGTCTCAAATACTTCTCTTACAGCCCAAAATATTGTTCTTAACTACCATAAATATGTTAAAACATGGAGTTTAATAAGAACTTTTGAAATTATTTCATAACTTTGCAAAAAATATAAGAAATAATTCTACAAACAGAGAATAAAGATTGAAAGATTCAGAGTAACGAAAATATGGTTTCCTTAACCGTGTTAATGGATACCAATATACACAACAGACTCATTTCTATCTTAACAGTCCGCCTGCAAGTTTGATTGTAGGTAGATTTAATTATGAAAAATAAAAATGAAAACAGACGTAACTAAACAAAAATATCTTAGACCAGCCATTGCTGTCTTTGATATGATGGAAGACAAATTTCTTTTAGCAATAAGTCCTAATGTGAGACCTGGTGGAGGTGGTAATCCCCCAGGAAATATTACCGTAGAACCGCTTAAACCTGAAGTTGGAGATGATGGCGACGAGCTTGTTGGCTAATAGTTGGAAACAAAGAAAGTAAAAATAAAAAGGTAAAAAGATATAATGAAAAAGATTTCTTATTATACACTATCGGCATTATTTGTTGGTAGCATTGCATTATCAATGGTTTCTTGTGCTGACGATGATTTAGGCAATAGCCTAAGTGATGGCGATAAAGAAGCTATTGTGCAATTTGAAATAACCGATGCGCAGGAAGAAGCACTTAGTAAATATAATGCATCAACTCGTGGTGCCATTACTGCCGGACTATCCGATAAGGACCTTGAAGGTAAAAAATTAGAAGCTCAAAGCAACAAGAATCTTAATGTCTGCTTAATTGAAACAACCGTTGAAGGTGTTAATCCAGTGGTAACCGATGCAAAAACACGTGCAAATATCATCGATGTGAATTCATTTAGCGACTTCTCTTCTACTGGTCTTCGTGGCACAACTCCATCAAATATAAAAGAAGAATGGTTTATTGATGCAAAGACAAAAAAGAATGGTGAACTCTATACTCAGATACCTTGGTCGTGGCAAAAACCTTATGGTTGTTTCTTTGCAGTATATCCAGAGCTTAACACTTATAAGGATAAGATGAAAATAAATAAGCCAGATGCTAATGGTTTTCCAAGTGTTGAATTTGAGATAGAAACTGACGTAAGAAAGCAAGTAGACCTTATGACTGCTTGTTCTGGTAATGTACAATATGCAACACGCTTTCAAGCACCAAGAACCAGTCTTAATTTCCGTCATGCATTGACAGCTATCCGCTTTGCAGTTGGTCAGAATCTGTCATTCGACAAAACAATTAAGCAGATAACACTTAAGAATGTATTGTTAAAAAGCAAGTATGTAATTTCAAATCAATACAATGGTACAGGAGCAAAGTGGATATCTACTGGTTATACTTCTCGTGGCGATGCAACTCTCGATGGTCTTAATTACAAGACAAATGAAAATCCAAACAGCATTGTTAGAGATATAAGTACATTTCCTAATGAAAATTCAAGAGATATCACTAAGTTGAACGACAACTACACCTTTTATATGATTCCGCAGGAACTCGATAATAAGGTTACTGCTGAAATTACTTTTACCGATAACACTACTATTTCTGTACCACTTAAAGGTTCATGGAAAGAAGGAACAACCCGTACTTATAAGTTGAGTAATCAGAATTCAAGCTGGGTTTACTCTATCACAAGTGATAGTCCATCAGCTGTTGCTTACAACGCAACAAGTACAGGAAATTATGGTATTACAAGTTTTCGTCAAGCTCCTGATGGCACAAAGAAGCCAGTAGCATGGAAAGTTATTGGATATAGTGAAGATGATGGTAATACTTGGACTACAACCAAACCAGCATGGTTAAAGAGTTTAACTAAAGAGTCGGGAAATGGTGGTACAGCTGCAGAACAAGGTACAGCTACATTAGGCACAGATATAGTAGACCTTGTTGCTAAACGTAATAAAGAAATGCAAGATGCTAAGGCTTTAGGTTCAGCAGCAAAGCCTTACAACTTATCGAATAGCACAGGTGAAGCACAAGTACAGAATACCGCCAACTGCTATCTTATCTCTGCGCCGGGATATTATATGATTCCATTGGTTTATGGAAATGCCATCAAGAATAACAATGAAAATTATGTAGCCTATCAATTTTCAGGTAGTGCTAGCTTTATTAATGTAAATGGAGAAAAGAGAGTAAACATTCTTCCCAAATTTGTAGATCACGATGGAAAAGAGATTAATAACCCATGGATTGAGAAAACCAATGGTAAGGCAAATAATGGCATAAATGGAGCACAAATTGTTTGGTCTGACGAAGCAAATCTCGTTAATTTAGCTTCTAATCCTATTTATCGTGATGGTAACGGAAATGCTTTTGTAAAGTTTGAAGTACCAAAGGCAAATATAAAAAGCGGTAATGCAGTTATAGCTGTTAAGAAAGGTAATACTATTGTTTGGTCATGGCACCTTTGGTTTGCGCCTAAGAATGCACTTGATAAGATTCCTGTTACCAATAAGCAAAACAAGGTTTATAACTTCACAAATGAAGCATTAGGTTGGAAACCCACAAAATGGACTGGTACATCTTATTCAACACCACGAACTGTAAAGGTAAAAGTTGAACAAACAATTGCAAATAATGGTGTAAAGCAAACTACAGTTATCACTATCACACAGAATGCAGGTATTACGGAAAGACGAGGTAATACTACACTTTACCAATGGGGTCGCAAAGATCCTTTCCCAAGTACAAATCCTGCTGTAGGAACACTATTTAAGCAAAATGCAGGAAATCAGATTTATATGCAAGCCATAATTAAAAATCCTGGTTATTTCTATGTAACAGAAGGTGGCGGCACTATTCCAGGTTCTTCTTATTTAACACAGTACTATTATTTTTATAATTTGTGGTCTGTTAATAACACGTCAACTGATGGAAATGATAATGTTGTTGTTAAAACCATTTACGACCCAAGTCCTGTAGGCTTCCAAGTTCCTGCTAGTAATGCCTTCACAGGTTTCACTTCAAATGGTGCAAATAAAGGACCTAAAATGGTAGATGGTACAGAAGTTCCCGCAACATATAATTCTCAAACTGGACATATATTCTGGACTAATAGTGAGAAGAAAGCAACAATCTATTTCCCTGCTACAGGTTATCGTGAAAACGGAAATGGTAATATAGTAGATCTCAATGTTAGTGCAAACTATTGGACAGCCATTCCAAAAGACCTTAATAATGGTCGTTGTTTTGCTTTCAGCCAAGCAGATGTATATCCACTACATAGCAGTGCTCGCACATTCGGCTTAGGAGTTCGTCCTGTTGCTGAATAATAAAATTAAGGCATTATAAATACCTAATATATTCTTTTTACTAAAATCCTTGCCCTATTTATTAAGGCAGGGATTTTTATTACTGCGAAAATACTACAATATAAAGCGTGGCATAATAGACCAATGTTCATTATGCCTGACACCTCTATTCAAGAGAGAATACATAAGAGTAATTAAACCTAATTATATAAGCACTTAATCTCTTTTTATGTGTATCTTTGCACATAAAGAAATAGAGAACAATTTCTATCATTATTAAAACCTTCATACATTATTCTAATGAAACAAATAGCATATCTGCTCTTATCTGGAATTGTAGGATTGGCAGCTTGTCAAAACAAGCTTTCGAAGCAAACAGATAAAAATATTCAAGATATCGACAATATAAAGCAAGAATCGAATATCGATAGTAATAAACAAAATGCCAAGCTAGATAGCGTTAAACAAGTACTTGCGCAAACAACCGACCCTTTGAAACGCATTAAGCTCCATCAGCAAATAATTGATATTAAGATAGAAGGAACATCGCCCGAAGAACGTTGTCAACTCTTTGACGATTATAGTGTGCAAGTGCAAAAAGAATTGAATAAACTTAATGAGCGTGAGAGCCATTATATTGAGCACTATTATGATTATAGAATAGATGACGAGGGCAATGAAAAAGAACCACACGACTCCATCAAAAAGAAAGACTTATTCTATAAGAAGGCTGGGATAGATATAATAGATTTGGGAGAGGGTATCGTGGAATTGACCCTTCAAACCAAATTTTACACTAAGTATGTCAAACAATTACCTAAGTACTATCAAGACTACTGGTACCTAATAAAGGATGCAGAAAATATAGCTCCAGATGCCTGTCTCATAATAACCTGGCATGAATTGAGTAATCTGCTTGCTCGATACGAGACTTACGTAAAGAGATATCCAACACAGAAGGAATTATTCTGTAGACTAAAAGATGACTATAAATTCCTTCAGTCTGCTTTTCTGTTTGGCGTTGATAATACTTCTACAGTGGACGTTGATAGCGTAGACAAAGAAGTAAAAGAGGAATGGAAACGATTTATAAAAACTTATCCTGATAGTCCGACAACACCTTTTATCAAGGAAATGCTTCTGCTAAATAAATACGAAGATATGTATTCTATTCAACAAAAGCTAATAAGGTTTCAAGAGACTTCAAACTATCCTTTACTTAAGACCTGTACTTTCAAAAGATAAAGGCTATTCAAAGATGATTTAAATATAGATAAAAGTAGTAAACTTATGAAATGAGGGTGAAGTTGAAACATTTGTTCTATTTCAGAAGATACCATTTTATTCGTAGGTTTTAAAATGCTATAAGAGTAGTAAATAAAAGGCTTAGAAGAGTTTTCAGCCTACCAAATGTCTATTATGCTTGAAAAGTGGACAATAGCACTTACTTGCTGGACAGAGATATAGAAAGTATAGAGGATTAGAACCGCCACACTGTTGAAATCACACTACACAAAAGGGCCTAATTCTATAAAAGAATTCAGCCCTTTTGGTATATTAACCAGCAATAAAATATACTTATAAGCACTCCCATTGCAGCAACATTAATGCTCGTATGCCATATCTTATATATTTCTTTTGCTATATTACATTGTTATGCTATTGCTTCTTTCACTATTATTTTTATACTATCTAAAGCTAATAACTCCCTGAATTGCCTCTGACGAAGTTTCTTCTTTCTTTTCAGGGACAGACTTTAAATCTTCTATCATTTGCTTTGTTCGCTTATAGGTTGGTGTGTTTTCTATAGCGAGAATAATATCTTCGTTATCCAAATCGTCTTGAGAGAAAAGATATATGTGTGGGTGACGTTTCGACTTTGCCGACTTGCTTCCACCATAGAAGCGCACTCTGCGGTCGTCTAATGTCATTTGGTGTTCTTCTTGTTCAGCAAGGCGCGCAGCTTCTTCCAACGATTGTTTCTTAATGTGGCTACCCATTCCCTCAACATCTTTAATGCCGAAGCCTGTAGCAAGAATAGTTACTTTTACCCTTTTATCAAGGTCTGGGTCGAGTGCTAATCCCCATTTCAGTTCAAATCCATTACCGAAATGGCTCATAAATTCGTTAATATCACTCATCTCTTCCATCGTCAATCCAGGATTATCGTTGTTGTCGCTACTGAAATTGATAGAAAGAAGTATCTTTTTAGAGTTGTATATATCGTTGTCGTTGAGCAACGGAGAATTTAAAGCATCTTCAATAGCTTGCTTTACACGCCCCTCACCTTCACCATAACCAGTGCTCATAATAGCAACACCGCCATCTTTCAATACTGTCTTCACATCGTTAAAGTCAAGATTAATGAGTCCGTGTACAGTAATAATTTCTGCAATACTTTTTGCAGCAACACTGAGTGTATCGTCTGCCTTTCCGAAAGCATTAAGCACACTCATATCCGGATATATTTCGCGTAAGCGCTCGTTGTTTATCACCAACAAAGCATCTACGTGTTTCGACATTTCTTCTACACCATCAAGTGCCTGGTCTATCTTTTTGTTTCCTTCGAAACGAAATGGAATTGTAACGATACCAACTGTAAGAATATCCATATCCTTACTTACCTTTGCAATAACAGGAGCCGCACCAGTACCAGTACCACCTCCCATACCAGCAGTAATGAATGCCATTTTGGTGCCATCACTCAGCATTTTCTTTATGTCGTCAATAGTTTCTTCTGCTGCTTCTCTTGCTTTCTCTGGCTTATTTCCTGCTCCTAAACCTTCCTTACCAAGTTGCAAATGAATAGGAACGGGCGAATCGTTTAGTGCTTGTGCATCGGTATTACACAAAACAAATGTAACATCGTGTATACCTTCACGATACATGTGGTTTACGGCATTTCCACCGCCACCACCAACACCAATAACTTTGATAATGCTATTTTGTTCAGCTACCCCAAAGTCGAGTATTTCTTTCTTCATATTATTATCTGCCATAACCTTCTTCCTTGTCTTATTCTATATTTCTTCGTTTAGAACACTTCCTTTTATTCATCTTCTGCTTCTAATATCGTTCCACTAATCTCTTTCATCTTGCGAGTGATTTTTCCCCAGAGACTATTCTTACGTTTTTCTTCTTCGTCGTGTTTACGTTTTTCTTCTTCTTCAG
>ENA-OWLL01000188-OWLL01000188.1-metagenome-genome-assembly--contig:-NODE-188-length-16564-cov-4.669877_pt1 | contig 16564 bp, 6 predicted proteins | sample MGYA00245347_ERZ651098 | MGnify/ENA primary metagenome ERZ651098 (study PRJEB26857, sample SAMEA4031767) | metagenome | biome: human; feature: oral; material: saliva | place: Philippines | collected 2014 | study...
AGTCGGGTTATTCACCTCAGTGGCGAATTCAACATCCTCTGCCGCATCGGGAACTTGGTCATTGGTCCAGTTGTTCGGCTCTTTCCATTCGTTAGGCTTACCTACAGTTCCTCCGATCCAGTAATTCGAAGGAAGATGGTTTAACGTGACCATAGGGGATTTGATCTCACAATAGCAGCCGTCTTTGGGCAGTATCGTAAGAACCAAATTGCCCGTATGGGAAGAGCTCACTCCTTTTACCTTCATTATCTGCGTAAGAGGTGTGGTATTGGTTATTTCTGCGCCCAACTCCTGTGTTGCAACAGCAACATCTCCGCCGGAGAAGACTTGATTGTTATCCTTATCGCTGAACAGCGTTACAACGGCTCCCGGTTTCAGAGGCTGGGTGGTCGATGTATTGCTTACCTTATACTCAATTGTAAGATTTTCCTTACCTCCACTGAAAGTCGATACTGCTGAAATAACCGTAATATCCAAGTAAGGCTTATCAAGCTCAAATTCAAACTTGTTGGCACCCGTGACGACCAAAGTTTCTGCACACTGAACGCCTTCACACCACAAACCTTCAATCTCCTCGACATTGACAATTTCGATGGTATGATTGCCACAAGCCGGCACATTATCATCGTCTTCCTTCATTTCGAGTGTATAAGCAAACGATTGACCTGACGTCAGACCGGCCTTGACATTTATCTTAATCTTGTCTTCTCCGTTCGCGGTCAAAGTGACTTCTTCCGTTCCGGCAGGTGAGGCATTGACTCCTCCCGGATGCGTATTGTCCGGAGCATAAGAACCCGTCACATACTTAAAGCCCAACGGCAGCGTGATTTCCAAATATGCCTTGGGGGTAGTTTCTCCACCTACGACCGTTTGCACCACTTTTACTCTTTTGGGAGCTTTACAGTCCGATTGTGATGTTGTGGTCGTAACAAGCTGCGTAGAAGCAGAAGTCGTGTAGGGCTCTATAGCTCCATTTATTCTAATTGGAGGAGTACTTATGGCAAGACCCGATCCCTTGGCATTCTGATTACAAGCATTACGGCCGTCAGCTCTTACACGGAAGTTCTTGCCAGATACGAACGAACACTCGGTCTTTATGTAGAACTTCACCAAAATTTTACGTTGATTGTCGTTGGATCCCCCCTCTTTCAGGCCCTTGAGATAGCCTATGGTAGTCAATGCAGGATGCTGCAGCAGATTGACAGAATTATTGATCACATTGAGTGCAGCCCAATTACCGGAACCGGCAGGATATTCCACCTGTACCTGATTCGGTGTCACCACCAATCCCTCTTCGGGGAAGATGCTGAAAGTCGGACTATAAACGTTCGCATTATCTGTCGATTGAATGCTGTAAATATATTCCAATGTACTACACAATGTAGCAGCAGCTGTAGGATCTGGAACAGCTATCTCAGTAAGCTCCATGGCAGCTGGCAGTGGCTTGAGCTTGAGATCGATCACCTGCGAACTGCAAACATACTCATCCAAACTAAGGGGATATGCACTACAGTTCCAGCCCCCCATCGCCTTCAAAGCGATAGGAGAGCAACCAGAATAGGCAAAGTGAATGGTATAGTCGAGCGCAGAACCTACTGGAACACCAGCTTCCGACAAACGATACATCTTGCCACCAGAATAAGTTGTAAACGCCATTTCAGTACCTGCCGCATCAGTTACTTTTTCGATGGTCAGCCCCGATGTTGTAGGCAATGCCAACCAAACATAGGGAGCCGCTGCTCTCGATGGGTTGCTGATACGCAGCTTCCACTCTCCCGTTTTACCCACAAGCTCTACCTCACCTGACTGATTGACAAGCGCAATAGAAGGTTTGTTAGTATAAAGGATAGGCCTGTTGTAAACATTGAGGGCGGAAACACTGTAGATTCCGTTGCTGCCAGCCGATTGATCGGCTACTATGTCAAGGCTATTAGGTACTGTTGGCTGCGTTGCTGCATAATAGTAATAGTCAATGTAATCGACATAGTATGAAATTTTATCATAATTAGTTGCCACAGCAGACGACGCACAAGTGGGAGATACATTTACTTTAAGAGCTGCTCCATAGACATTTTTTACTGTAATATTGAAGTGCGCCTTTTCGTTGTCTGCAAGCTGATACTTATAGATGTTATATTCACCCTGTGAAGTCACATCTGTATGATTTATTTCCTCGAAAGGCATGGTTGTACCTAACGAACTATGGTTACGGTGATTGCTATACTCCACCCTATTCAGCGTGTAGGACTTCGGTACTTTCAGATAGATATTTCTAATCTTTACACCAGGACGATATTCATTGGCATATTCAAATGCACCAGAGTCGAAACGACGGGCGTAGTGGTTAGCAACGCGTCCCAGATCTGTTGGAGTACATTGTGAAATGACATGTGGATCGGTACCGTTTACAACAAAATTACCCATGATGTATATCTCGGGCACAAGTATGAGACAAGTTAACGGATTGGCTTCATCCCATATCGGTGACACATTGGCGGTAGAGTTGTAGAAGAACCACTCCCTACCGACTTGCGTATCTACTCTATGAGCTTTCTGGGATGTTACCCGATAACGGGTAACAACATCCACTTTGTCTCTATCAAGCAATCCACCAGTAGGAAGGATTGAAGTAAAATCCCAGTCGATCACCTGCTCTGCATTATTATTTCGGCGTATTGAACGGAATGTCGTATATCCATCTACCGATACAATCTGAACCCCATTACGGAAGATCTTAATATCGGCCGAAAGAGGAGTAAGCGTTTCTACTCGATCGACACCCGTAGCCAAAACAAAACGGGCGCCCAAAGACGAAGCAGCACCATGCTGGACAGAAGTCGCTGTAATGTTGACTTCGTCCATATATAGGGCTTTAGCCAAGTCGTAAGCCGTTATGTTGCTACGAGATTGACGGGTCCGCATCGTATAATCCGTCCAGCCCAACGAATTGTCGGCACGTTCTATCTTAGGCACCGAAGTTTCCGCACCTCTACCGCAGGGAGGATCGCAGCCCAAAACATAACGCTTTGCCGTGTTACACATAATAGGACCTACCGGGCAAAGACAATCAGGGAAGTGAAGGTAGTTGAATACCTCTCTAATCTTATACTCCACAACCATTTCGTGGTTATTTGTACAGTCGTATTTCACACTATGGAGGGTTACATAACCTCTTTCTTGGCTGGGCGAAACGATAGTCATTGTGTTTCCTGATGTCGTGATATTTGCATCAGGGAGGTTAATCGGTGGAGTGAAAACTAAGGACCCGTCTATCGGATGATTTTTTATAGTAGTCCATTTTATATCCGATTTGGGAGGCATAGTCATACCTTGCGGGAATACTATTTCTACCACATACCGTGTATTGGGATTGGCGTACCATATATTATTATATGAGCTGAGGATAGAATAGTAGGAAGTCATTATCTTCAGGTCGAAAGGCGTATCCTTCTCTATTACAGTAGGCATGTGAGAGGCATCTTGTACCGACTCACGAGACAAATACAAATGAGTATTAGAAAGATTGAACCACGTGTTGGGATCTATCCATGAGGTTCTATCACAAGATGTCTGATATAGTGTTTTAAGAATCAAGCCCCTATCGGACAAATCATTTGGAGCGTTGTTGCATGCCGTAAACTGATCACACTTTAGCCGCACCGTTACAGTAATCGTAATAGTAGCTCCGACAGGAAGATCATCATAAAATCCGTCACCGTCAACATCATCCAAACCAACCCCCGGTCCGTCGGGATCTTCTGTAAACTGTCCATCAAAACGAAGGTCGAGCTCTGAGCCATCGGTTTTGAAGTTCGTTACCGGCTTACCGTTTACTTTGACATCAATAAATTCATGTAAAACAAACCCTCTTGGTCTATAATAGTCGTTTCTACCAATAGTATTGATATTGAATGCCGCCCCCATAGAGCCACCAGCACCGGAATTTGAGAACTTAATAGTCAACTCAAACGGTTGGCAAAGAGAAAAAGTTGGAGAACGATAATCAGGACCAGTAACTGAATATCCCGTGATATTAGCCGCACCAGCTGCCATAGTAATTGTAGCAGCGGTAGTTTTTATCTCACACTGGCTATCTATGCTACAACCCCAACCTACCTTATAGACCGTAACCGGTGCACAAGTTTTCAGCTTAAATGTTTCTTTCAGATAGATGATCTCGCCGTTGGTCAAGAGATGATCAGGCCCCAAACTGGAACCCGAAAGTGTATAGATGCGGACCTTACCGTTAGTGACGGTAGGAGTAAGATCGGCATAGGTGCCGGAAGCACCCAGTTTAGCCTGAAGCGTCATCGCCCCCACCCCCGTGAGGTAGGCTTCATCAGGATACTCTATCGAAAGATAAACTGTCTGGGTCGGGTTCTGAGAACCATTGGTTATAGAAAACTCTCGTACGATGGTCTCCCCAATCTGCTTGTTCACTTGCGGCGCAGGCTGTTTGATCGTCAGGTTCGGATAGTTTACCGAATAGGAGTTTGATTCCTTGCTATCACTATGATCGCCGATAGTCACCGTTACCTTGTCTTTGAAGACAAAACCTGTTTCGGCAGCATTAATGGCATTGCTCCATGCGGTACAGACAGCTCTCCTCTTAATCGTCAGCTTAACGATGGTTCCAAGCTCTACCACATTGTTTCCATCCGCCGATTTTACCGTAAATACAGGTTCGTTCGGATTAGAAACATTGGTTTCCGCCACCGTCACCGCATTGCCCTGTGTAACACTTACGACAGCCGTTCCGACCACATACTCGACACCGTCGGCAAGTTTCACATTAACTTTGATACCATTCGAATCCTCCTGGACTACAGTAAAGTCAATGATCAATGTCTCTTCTCCAGAACATACAGCAATGGACGAAGCCGCCGTAGGCGAATAATTTGGGAAAGTTACCTGTGCATAAAGTCCTTCGCATGAGCCCAGACTGAATACAGCACATAAGAGAAAGAAATAACTTAATATTCTTTCAGATGTTTTCATTACAATTTTTTCGTTCATCGATTGTAGAAATAAGTAAGAAAAGGCATATTACAATTATATGCTATTGAAAGATGAGACTATGTCACTTTTAAGTTTATAGCATAGCCTAACATCCCAAGTTTTTAACACACAACTATCTTAAATAGAAACTGATTTTGAATGAACAACTAGTTTTTGGGGGTACCATTATATCAACTTAATACTCAACAAGCACCTTATGCACATCATTAGTGAAAGCATTTTGAAGATGCACAATATAGGCCCCTCCGGTCTGCACTTTCATGACTTCTCTATGACCAGCTAATACTTTCAAGCGGCGAAGAAGCTTACCTTCTATTGTGAATAAGGTTACAGTGCAGTCAAGAGCATCTTGATTCAGAATTATAATTTCACGGCCATTTGTACTCACGACATGCGAATCATCTACGTTCTCATCACATCCATATGACAAGCGGAAACGAGCCCCGGAATCTCCCCGCTTGGCATCGAATGAATACGACGTAGAATTCGTAATACGGTGTTTGGCTCCTGACTGAAGATCGTGCAGGTAAACAGCCCCTTTCGCAAAATGATCCGAAAGAGCAAACTCCAACGTGTATTGACCATCCTTATCCGCATCGAAGCCGATCAGCAGGTTATTCAACTCCGGAACCCCTGCAACCTGGAATTTATCATTACCGATGTCGGACATCGCATAAAGTTGTGACAAACCTTTTTCAGTCAGCTTGCGACCATCCCAGCCGTTGTCGAATCCGAAAGAAAGACCCCCATCGGTAAAGATCCACAAACGGTCGGCCGACTCGTTACCAAGAACATCCATCACAAGTGACGGCATATTCGCCGATCCGGAGTTGCCGGATCGCCATGCGATCTGCGTACCATTACCGTTGTTTACAGTCGTGTTCTTGAGCAGCTTATCGTACAAGATCTGCAACGTACAAGACGCTCCGTTCTGCATCTTCACCAAGAAGGAATGCATCGATGGAATACGATCCGGAAGATTGTCCTGACCCGCTGTATTCTTAGGTACAGAGAGGTACTGACCGGCTCGAAAACCTGAAACCGTGCTTCCATTCAGCTTACGCCACTGGTCGCGTGTTCCCGTGTTGAACAGATACACCGTCTGCTCGACTTCCGGCGGGAAGACAATACCATGCTTGATGTCGATGGCTCCAGTGTATGAGTTGCCGATCAAGTTGGCGCCCGAGTAGTTGACACCGGACGTGCGTGTCAGGTTCAGGAAGGCATCGCACACACAAAGCGTACCCTTGAAGCTGTAAACTCCCGTAGGCTGTGCCTGCACGTCATTCGTGATCTGATAGCCCTTGAATTTCTGAAGTTTTGTATCAGGTGCATAAGGTGCAGGCCGCCACTTATCGCCATTGAAAGGCTCAACCCATTGGTTGACGGTCTCGTTTCCAGCAACATGCCCATATGGAAAATCTGATTCATTGACAGGGATACCGAAATACTGCCAGCTCCTGCGATACATACCACAATCGGCACAATCATATCCCTGATTGTAAAACTCGACAGTCCCCCCTACATTTTGATTATTGCCCGGATTGGCGAAAAGCAACGTCCCCGTAGGATTGTCTTTCGACGACTTCACGACGATCGTACCGGCAACCGGATTGTTATCCTCAACCACGCCGTTGATCGTCAATTGACTGCTTGTGGTAACAACTAAATCCTTGTCGGAATTATTGATAAGGTTACCGATAATTTTGGGGTTGGTTGTCGGGACATGCAAATCGGCTACCGCCGGAGAACCGAAATTTTCTGTCGTTGCAAACTCTACATCTTCTCCTGTGAGCGGTACTTGGGCTCCTGTCCAATTGGACGTCACATCCCATTCACTCTGTTGGTCTGTTGTTCCTCCCATCCAATAATTGAGGAGCTTGTAAGCGAAGTAAGCGTTTCCTGCCGGTTTTTTCCAACTGATACCGATTTGGCCCGGATTCGGCGTGGAGCCTGGGACTTCGACAAAACGATAACGTTTACCATCGGCAGTAGTGATGACCGTGTTAGTCGGCGGTACGGAATAGTACTGTAATGCTTCGGTCGTTTTGTCCAACTTTATCCATTTGGGAACAATATGACCTCCACCTGAGGGCAAAAAGAAATCTTGTGACTGTAGAACATGAGCCTCGCTTAGGGAACTGACAACTGTTCCATTTGCCTGTATGGGTTGACCGTCTTTATTTACCAATACATAGTGCCGCTTAATAACACCATAACCTAACTTAACCGTCGGACGTGGGAAAATTAACTGCTGATTCGGTTCGCCATTGGAATTGGTATAGGTCAATTTTGCCTCGGTATTGGTATCGAATCCACCAAGATCCGGGCCGATAGCAGAAGTAGTATTTACCGGAATATCATTGTTCTGTATATAATCCAAATCAGCATAAATCCGATAGGTTATGGTAGCTTCTGATGAACTCAGGATAGTACCAGTAGTCCATGTCAGCTTTTTAGTAGAGACATCATATTGCACCGTTCCATTTGAAACATTTAGCAAATGAGTAACATCTCCCGATTGCGTCAGATTTTTAACGATGAAACCAGGAGCTACAAAGTCCGTCACCTCCCCCCTCTGTATACCTATATTAATAGTTTGGGCAATATTATCAAACGCTGCAGCTAAATTGGCCGGTGTTGCCGTAAAGAAGTGATTCTCGTCTGTAGCGGTTAGTTTCAACGAATTGTTGGCCAAGGCAAAATCTCCCAGGTCATAGCCAATCGTATGGATTGTATAACCAGAGTTTTTCGCAAACTGAGCCTCATTGATAGCAGCGTTACAAGGGAAATAATAATAATAGGGATGAGGAAACCTCGGTTCATAGACCAACGCGCCAGCAACACCATCAAAAGTAATCCTTGCACTCAGATTACTATAATCGAATTTGGATTCCGGCAGATTTCTCCGTCCAACTTTAGAAGAATGAGTTGGATAATTTGGGGTAAGAGGTGTAGATGGATTGTTGGAAACATAATTTGTAGGGAAATTAATTGCTCCTTGTATAACCAAATCAATGGGATCATTCGCATTTCCAGTTTTGCCAATGAAGTCTGCAGTAGTTACATTTTTAACAGGATACTGCTCCGTCGCTAACCCGTCAGACATCAATATGATATGCTTATCCACAGCAGTAGAAGTGGCCATAATGTTTCTCGCCATTTTAAGCCCCCCCTGGGTATGTGTTCCCCAAATAGGAGTCAAAGCCCGGATTTTTTGACAGAGAAAAGCAGTGTCTTTGGTAAAATCAGATAAGCGATGAGGCTCATGGTCATAACTCACAAGAGCGATACGTACTCCTTCTGTAGCCATCCCCTTAGGCAACATTTTTTTTACAAAACGCTGTCCCGATGCAATGGCAGACTTTAATCTGGCAATGTTTTGCCCTCCCATTGACGAAGACTGGTCGATAACCATCACCACATCGACAGGTACTGTTACCGCTTTAGTAGTGATTTTTAGCGTCACATCCCAGGCATTGGGATTTTCAGGATCCATTGGATTGGCAACCGGTACCGCATACTTGTCGACGGCAACGGGAACTACGGGGGGAGATGCCCGTAGATTTTCTGCAAAAAAAGACTTCCTATGCGAAGGGAAACGATTTGCAGGCCTTATTTCGTTCACAGGTGAAATAACTAAGTCACTATGTTCAGAAACAGATTGGTATACAATTTCAGCTTGAATTAAATTACCCTTATTTGCAGGCACCAATTTAGAATCCATTGAATGTTTCTGAATCCAAGGCTTCTCTACATCTGCAAATCTTTCATAAGGGCGAGCTTTTATTTGAAAGGTAAATACCGTGCAGAATAAAAGAAAAACTGCAAGAATTATTGTATATCGTTTCATCATTATTATTACCTCGTTAGTTACTACAAATGGATCGAAACAACACGCGCAATCAAAAGCGCATGCCATCAATTCCCATTTTCACCTAAAAATTTTCTTGATTACTATCTTTTTAAGTCTCTTCCACAATACCAAACAAGACCTAAAAAATATCAAATCTCGACTTCGTACTTGTACCAATGATTGCGCAGGATCTTGTCCGGCAAAGGCAAGCGATAAAGCTCCGGGCCGAATTCGGGGGGAGGGAGGGTGCCATCATCCACACGAGGAAGTGCAATCTCCACGATAGCCCCTTTGCTATCGCGCTCATTCAGATAGGTAACAATCCGTAGTGCCGTTACCTTGCCATTTGCATCCAATGTATAACCTATGCCCGCATCCGGAGCCGGAGAAGCATTTAAGGAAGCCCCCCATACAGTCCAATCTGTAATCTGAGGCCAAACGCCATTAGCAGAACTAATGAGATTGTCCGGCTTGGTCGTTGGCTTCACTACGTAGGTCTCCTTGTCGAAGTTTACGTATCTGAACTTGAACTCACTCAAACTACCATTGACAATTGTCGGCACAATCTGAAATTTCTCACTCAGCGAGATATTCAGCTCCACCTTGGCAATGGCACGCACAAGGGGCACATTGTCCAAAAGACGATTGGCCAAGAAGTCGTGTGTCTTATTGCCGGACATCAGGAAAGGAGAGGCTATATTGGTCGACCACGGCATTGCAGTCGTCCTCTTTACAGTCTGCAAATCGCTTTCGTTAGCGACAGCATCAAGAGCCGTTTTAACCGCATTATCAACATTGGCTACGACATATACTTTGCGCTCTCCAGCCTCGGATTGTGTCATATCCAACTTCACCTTCATATCATCAGGAAGCCAGATTCCTCCGGAGAAAGTGTTACCGGCAATATAGTATTTCGCAGGATTTGCCCCTGACTGATCGAACAACAAGAGGTAAAGATTGGTAATGAGCCTTTCGGCAGCACTTCCTTGATTCCTTTCATAGCGTACTGTCTCACCCGTTTTGGTGAAATCATCTACCCTTATAGAAATTTCGATGGATCTGTCTTCCACCGGCTCGTTAGAATTGTTCTTTGAACAGGAAAAGAGCAAAACACTCGTTAGCAACGAGGCATATAACAAATACTTTTTCATAAGTCTGTCTATTTCTTGATAAAAACTTTATCCGGAACGACCCCTGTTGCATTCAGATCCGGGTTATAATAAACCTCCAGATAGGCAGAGCCGACCGCCACAGCATCTTTATTTACTTTGAATGTTTGCGAAGCACCGTTGGCTAACTCAGTAAACTCAACCGAAGTATCGGTAGGCTGGGAGCCAAAGTAAGCACCATTTTTAGCAACGAGTCTCACAACATGGGGATCACAATTCTGCATCGTATTAGTAATGGTGACATTGCCTTGCTCATCGACTCCCACGTTGTAGCCATAGCCCATATAAGTATCGTTGGTTACTATATTCCAATCGCAAATAGAATACTTCACTTCTATCTTATCCGGCAGCGTCTTGATACGATATATGTAATGACGATTTCTATAAACCGTATAACTCGGCTTATCCGCCAATAAGCCTTTGGCAAAAGGTAAGTACTTCCCTCCCGGAATAGCACCCTCGTGCGTAATAATCGGCACGTCATATACGAGTCCACCACGAGTTGTCAGGCGGAAGAAGTTGATCGGCTTATTCTCAGCATTGCCGGTATTCCCCCACCACTTTGTTGATTCTACGATCGCCTCCGGCATATAGCCAAGCCATTGGTTCGTGGTACCTACTCGCCTCAGTTCTACCGGGCCGTAAAACTGAAAAGGTTCTGCCTGATTGGGTCCAAATACATAGTGGGCATTAGCATTACAAAGTTCAATCTTCTGCAGATTTTCCACTCCTTCCACGATATTCACATCCAACTTTGCAACCACACGCTGCAATTTCACATTGTTTTCTCCATTCGGCTTGAATGGCAAAGGCTGAGTGATGGTTCCCCCGATCGTAACCGTCTGATTGGAATACATTCTCGACATGGGAAATCCATTATCATTGGTTGCTTTGAGATAATGAATAGGGTCCAAATCTCTGAAAACCTGCATAAAGTGATTCATATCGAATTTGTTCACGATCGAGGCCATGGCAGTCTGCATACCAGGAAAATTTGCCACGAAAAAGAAATCGCGCTGTCCGGGTTTTAATTTCACAGTAAAGACATAGGTAGAAGTACCGCTCCCTATGGAGGAAGAAAAATGTTCGGCAACTTTTTCTCCTGTATTGCTATCGAACACCAACATAGCGAGACTGTGTACACGATCTTCAAAATCCTCGGCATCCATATTGATGGATTCCTCGCCATTCGTATGTGCTGCTCTCGCGTTAACGAGTAGATAAACATCCGGCTGTAAAGGATCCGGCTGTGGATCAACTCCTCTATCGCATCCGCTCCAAAGGAAAAGCAATAGGATAAGTGCAAAGTATCTCTTTTTAAGCTGCATCATATTCCAAATGTATATGGTTATAAGGGGGAGCTATTCATATTTTGTTTCACAACATGTTTTTCCCGACTGATTTTCTATGCGCTAAGCACCATCTCAAACTCATTCGATCTCTTTGATCAGACCGAAAGGAGATTAAGCCAAAATGCCAAACAATAAAACCTCAAAAAAACATCTGTTCTATAGAACAAACACTGAAGCTCCTGATTATGATTATCTTCCGATCTCTTCTTAGACCTCACGACTTACTTTCAACCCTCAAAGAAAGAGGGGAAAGCGAGTGAAGAACCGGTCTTTTTTTCTCTTAAAGTTCTATTTCGTAACTATGTATCAACCAGCCGTTGATCCAGATTTGAACAACGACATAAGTATCGTCAGGGCAGTTGCAATGATGTGCCACCAACCTTATATCGAAGTCATTGATACAGCGCAAGTTGATATTTTGAGCATACTGACTCGAAAGAATAGCACCTACAAGGTCTGTACGGAATATCTCTCTTCCGGTCGGTTTATGTGTCACGGAAAGGGTATTTTCATGCCCACTCTCCAGTTTGAGTGTCGTAAAGAAAGCCCGGCATGTACTATCACCTACTACTTTGGTTTCGCCGGGATAATAAGTAGAATCAGCTTTTGCAACAGTACCATCGAAGCGATAGGAGCCATTGCTCGAGGCCAATTTTATTTCATAATTCTCGGGATGAGGCAGACTATCTACACTCACCGTCACACGATTGGTATACTCTCGAAGATTGGCTCTTGTATGGATATACTGATCCGCGCCATCTTCCATATTCTTCAGCTCAACGACAGGACTCGTCGCATACCAAAGGGTCGTCCCATCTATATTGGTCGCCCATTTACCATCCTGCTTCAAGCGCATCAAAACCTGCTGCTTGGTCGTCTCGCCAATTTTTATTTCACCTATATTGTAGTGGTCGTCGATGTTACCCCAAGCAAAAATCGTATATAAGCCGTCTTTCTCCAAAGGGATCAGCCATTCTTTTGCAGCTGACAACTGGACATCCTCAAACACATTGGCACTGCGAAGGATACCATCCTTATCGAAAGCATAAACGTTCAATCGGGCAACTTCCGCAGGATAAGAAGGATTTTCGGCACACTCAGTCTGAGAATAGAAGTTGACATATACTCCTCGAGGACAATCATCATAATTGTCATAAATCATCTTATCGCACGAAGCCAAGCCACCCCACAGGGCCATTATTGCCGGCAAAGAAATAATAAGTCTGCGAATATCCATATGCTTCCGTTTGTTCATTGTTTTAAAAAATATAGAGGGTGGGAGAACGGTGGGAACCGAAATCCCACCCTCAAAAAGAAAATTTTACAATAGCTAATTAGAGATCAACCTCATAGGAATGAACTTTCCAAGGCAAAACTGTAACCTCAACCGACATGAACGTATCCTGATCAGGTAAGGGGTTCTCCGGATCTGTAGGAACAGGAGTACCCGGCTCATCCGGATTCGGGTCAGGGTTATTCGGATTTTCCGGATTGTTAGGATCCGGATCCGGCACCAAAGGATTCCAGTTGAAGCCCAACTTCTTGATGCTCTTGATGTGGATATGGTAGATATTGTTGCGCACAACGGGAGAATTCCACCATGAATCGGGAGAAGTAGTACTGGGATTCAACCAAGCATAGTACAGTACTTTGCCTTTCACATATTTGTGTGCCTTCATACCAGCTACACCACCTACCTTGGGGTCTGTAACGGATTTCATAGACACATAGAACTGGCCATTCTCACCAACGAAGAAATCTTCACCTGCTACATATTCAGGAACTGCAGTATTATCTGAATAAGTTTTACCTCTATCGATAAAGGCTTCTTTCTTGGGAGTAAACTTCGCACGAACTAATACATAAGCCGTGTTACCCCTCTTATAATGAGAGGAAGCAGCATCTGCACCTGATTTATGGGTATTAGGAAGCAAGAACTTTCCAGAAAGGCTTTGAGCCAATTCATCGGTCACGTTCTGGAGCTGGTAATCAGCCAAAGTCGGCACTTGAGTTCCACTGATTACAGTGGGATCCGTGTTATGATCTTCCCACAGACCGGCATAATCATAATATTCGGTAGCATTTGTATGGAAAGTGCTACTGGTAGGAACGAAATCAGAACCCGGAGTAACCCAAGTATTTTCTTGAATAGTCCCTCTTTTCTTGCTTAGGTATTGGCGACGTTCTCCTTGAGCGACAACCCATCTGATATCCGTAATGGTGGCCAGTTCTCCACCTGCTGCAATTGCGCCGATCTGAGATGAAGCCTTAACTACAAAGGTTTGCTCCTTGGTTGAAACCATCGCACGTGCTACAGAACGCTCCACCGTAACCTTGGCCTGATTCTTAATCCCTGCGATAGCATTGGCCTCAGATACAGCAGCTTCGATAGTCAAAGGAGCAGAAGGCTCAAAACAGGTCATCATGATTGTCTCATCAGTAGCACCATTCTTTTTGGCAATCTTTCCAGCCGCTGTAGCAGGATTCGGGCCATCGGCTACCGTACCTAAAGCCTGAGCCTGAGTAGACAGTTCGATCACTTCTTTGAACTTAGCCTCAAAGTCGACAGCATTAACATTTGCCAAAAGGGCTTTTGCCTTGCCTGCGATGTCATTGAGCACCACATATACTTTAACTGTCTTGCCGACAGCAGAATTAACCTTGATACCTTTTTTCGGTTTCAAAATGGCATTGTGGGTTGCAGGATCTATAGTAGGATTTTCATAATAAGTGCCAAAATCAAGATCTTCAGCACTCTCCACAAGCCCAGGGCCACCCTGAGGCACCATGTAGATGCTCACTTTCTCAATTTTGTCTTTTCCTGCCCACTCTCCTACATAATGGTAGTCAGGGTTAGCTTGATCCTGTCCGTCACCCGCACGAGCACTTCCCATAGGCATGGACAACGTCATAGACATATACGACTTCGCCGCATTGTCCGGATCGGGCCCATTGCCCTCTTTACTACAAGAAGCAAAGCCCAATGAGAGCAATGCTCCGACCAAAAACATTTTGTTTAACTTCATAAGCCAAATGTTTAAAAGGATTAATATTAAATTGATTCTAAAAACGTCGAAAGAAAGACTATAAAACACAAAACGCTCAAGACTATAAAACCGGATAAACTTAACGATGAATCCTCGTTATCACATATCCGAACCCATAATCTCTACAATTCTATACTCTTGCACACTATTCTGCATGAACTTCACCTGAACAGCTTGTACTGATATTATAAGGTGATCAGTTTACTTAACAAAGACACAACATAGAGTATTCAGAATATATCGACAAGATGGTCGACATAAGACCTCCCGCTCGACTCACGAGACTAAAACAACGCACTAACAAGTTTTGTTCTTAACTCTTCAAACAAACTCTCTGCAGCATAACTATCCTTCCGGATAACTAAAAAAGAAGCGAAAGGAGTAGTATCAGCTACGTCTTCCCGGCTTCCCTATAGCAAAGGAAAGCATTTTTTTCTACTAAAAATTAATTCTAACATTATTCCACCATCTTCTACGTATTTATACGCAGAAAAGCGAACAAAAACCGCACTACTCAATAAAAAATACGCGATATTGACCCTCGCGAGAGATGTAGTCATGAACTACACTCAATGATACTTCTCAGGAAATCCCATTTTGCTCCACCAGTTATTCAGGCAAAATGGAATTAGGCCGATCTCCGATTCGGATTCCTATTTTTAAGCATTCACGAGATTGTCGCCGGCAGGCGAGGCATCTCTCCATCTATTCGGAATCTCATTTCTATATAGCTGTCTGTTGGACATTCAATATCATCTGCTTTTTTGCTCTGCTTAGCAATAGAAAACGTGACACCGGTCCCCAAACATACGCGCTGAACGAGAGCAGCATAGCCTTCTCACCTTCTTTTCCCCTTTTCACATTGAGTCTTTCGGGTCGCAAAGGTAATAATAAGAAAGGTAATTCCAATCGTCTATTAAATTTTACCTCAAAGGGGGTACCGATTAGTTTACGTGCCAAAATTTTCTCGTTTACGACGCCTGAAAGGGTGGCGCGAGATTTTTTTTGTTTTGGTTCGGGAAGCAAAAAATTTACGCGCGAGAACGAAAAAAATCTCGCTCCACATTTTCAGGAAACACGCGCCGCAATCGGAGGATTTTCGGTGCGTATTTCTGAGACAGCAGGTTATTGACCGGGACATCGAAGCAATGGCCAAACCTTATGATTTCCATATCGTTTGGGAACTGTCCTACAATCACGTCTTTACCATACATCCAAGGCATATCATCTTAGAGCTGCCACCTGTCTATCCCGACACCGCTCTCGTTCCGTTCTTCATTATGCGTTTTTCATTTTTCGACCACATGATTTCCTATGAATATATTTTCCGCCAGAAAATATTTGTATGTTTGCACCGGAAAAACGAACAAAAAAGAAATCAAATATGAGATACGTAATCGTAGGCGGGGTCGCCGGAGGAGCTACAGCAGCAGCCAGACTAAGGAGAATAGACGAAAAAGCAGAAATCATCTTGTTCGAGAAAGGACAGAATATATCGTATGCCAACTGCGGCCTGCCGTATTATATAGGTGGGGTAATCAAAGAGAGAGAAAATCTTTTCGTGCAGACACCCGAAAAATTCGGCCGACTGCTGAACTTGGATGTTCGGGTACAGAGTGAGGTGCTGTCCATCGATCGCTCCGACAAACAGATAAGAGTGCGCGAAGCCAATGGTAGAGAATATAGTGAGCACTATGACAAATTGCTGCTTTCCCCCGGAGCCTTGCCTTTTGTCCCTCCACTGCCGGGGGTAGATAGCCCGGGAGTATTCACGCTGCGCAACGTAGAGGATACGGATGCCATTAAAAGTTATTTGGGCACCCACAAGGTCAAACGTGCCACCGTGATGGGAGGTGGATTTATCGGCTTGGAAATGGCCGAGAATCTACATGCCCGAGGCATTGCTGTCAATGTCATCGAGATGGCTCCACAGGTAATGGCACCGGTGGATTTCTCGATGGCAACGATCGTTCATGCCCACCTGCAAGAAAAAGGTATTGGTCTCTATCTGGGCAAAGCGGTGAAAAGTATTGAAAAACGGGGAGAAGTATTGACTGCTTCGCTTGACTCGGGCGAAAAAATCGAGGCAGAACTCATCCTTCTGTCTATCGGAGTGCGTCC
>ENA-OWLL01000189-OWLL01000189.1-metagenome-genome-assembly--contig:-NODE-189-length-16563-cov-8.198934_pt1 | contig 16563 bp, 18 predicted proteins | sample MGYA00245347_ERZ651098 | MGnify/ENA primary metagenome ERZ651098 (study PRJEB26857, sample SAMEA4031767) | metagenome | biome: human; feature: oral; material: saliva | place: Philippines | collected 2014...
ACGGCACACTTACATCCGTATACTAAAATAATGCCGAAAAGCACGATCATTCCCAGCGAGGCCCTTAATCCCAATTCTTGGGCTAAGACGGCAAAGGCAAAGTCTGTATGGGCTTCCGGTAAGTAACTGAATTTACTGATCCCCTCCGCCAAGCCTTGGCCGAAAATTCCCCCCGACCCGATAGCAATCAACCCCTGGACGGTCTGGTAACCCAAGGTCTTCTCATACTCCCACGGATCTATCCACGCTATAATGCGATCTCTTCGATACGGCTCGTAGAGAACGAAAAAAACGGCGCCTGCGGCAACAAGCAAAGCGGGCCACTTTACTTCCATAAGCTTAGCCCCGCTGATCCAAACCATCAAAACAGGCAAAGTCAAGATAATAATAGCCGTACCCGCATCGGGTTGCTTAAAAACGGGAACTGCCAAGACCAGCGTAAAGAGCAGGGCTTTTTGCGGCCACCAGGGAAAGCGTTGCCAAACAGGTGCTTTCTTATTATGAGAAAGAGGTGCCAAAAACGTAACCTCCTTACCGGCCTTCAACATAGGTGTCAGCAAAGAAGCCGTACATAAGATGGCCGTCAATTTTGCCAGTTCCGAGGGCTGAAAGGTAAGCTTACCGACGCCGAGCCAACGTCTGGCACCGTTTGCTTCTATGCCGATTAAGGGTACGGCCAACAAAAGCAAAAGGGTTACAACGTACATGAGTTTAGAATATTTCGACAACCGGTGATAGTCACTACGAAAAACCATAACTGCAGGAATCAGACCGACTGCGGAAAAAACCAATTGTCGCAATAAGTGTCCGTAAGCACTGCCTGAAAGACGGTCCTCCGCAAAAGTAGCACTGAAAACGTTAACCGTACCGATAACCCAGAGGAGCGCAAAGGCTCCTAAGAGCAACAGCATGGCCCGATACATCTGTTTAGCCTTCTTGTTGTTCATCATCAACATCCTTTGCCGGCTTGGCGGCTACACAATGAAAAATCGGTTGTCCGAGGCCGCTGAACTTCGCTTCATACTCGGTCATAGCCTCATTTAAAATGTCACTGCCGTGTAAATCGTAGGTTACCTCTGACAAAGGCCAGTGACGAGCATTGAACTCTTCCAACGTAAAGTCGAAAAGTCCCGCATTATCGGACTTAAAGTGAATTTCTCCGTCAGCAGCCAACAAACGTGCATAGCGATCCAAAAACCCCCTGTAGGTCAAGCGGCGTTTGGCGTGCCGTTTTTTCGGCCAAGGGTCACAGAAATTAATAAAAAAGCGATCTACTTCGCCGGGTGCAAAGAGAGTTTCCAAAAAAGCGGCATCAAACCGTAACAAGCGTACATTGGTAAGTTCGGCAGCCGCACATTTCTTGGCGGCATAGTATAAAACCCCCAATTGCACTTCAATGCCTATAAAATTAACCTCTCTGTGAATGTCGGCTAAGCGAGATATGAAGTTTCCCTTTCCCGTACCGAGCTCGACCCACAAAGGCGCCGTCGGATTATCAAAGACCTCACGCCATCTTCCTTTCAGCTCCTCCTTCGGTTGCAAGTATACGAAGGAGTCGTACTCCCGTATTGCCTCGTCAATCCACGGTTTTCTACGTAATCGCATTCTTTCCTCCTCTAAAAAAGGCGGCTGTCGAAGTATACAGCCGCCTTCATCTCCCTTGTCCGAAACGGGTGGAGAAATATAACCTTCGACTCCCATTTCTTTTTTCTTTACTCATTATAGGTAAAGCCTATTTACCTGTCAATTTTTCGACTCTCATCAGCCTTGCAAAGAGTGCGGCATAAGCAATTTCTTATACCGCACTGCTTTATGATTTTTCCTTATGCGAAATAATTTTCTTTACGGATTTTTCGAATTTAGGTCGCGGTACCATGACGCGATGGCCGCAACCGCAACAAATAATAATAAAATCGATACCCGTCCGTACCACTTCCCATTCAAATGAACCACAGGGATGTGCTTTCTTCAATTGCACAATATCTCCGATTGCATATTTGACAAAATCGGTCATATTTTCACTCCTTACGCGGACATACCGTTTTCTTTAACAAGTTCGGGACCACCTATACGAATACTGCGTAGGACTATACCGGCAGTATACAGCCGCTTAGCTGCCTCGTACTGATAAGCCGCACACACGGTATATGAGTCGACCCACGCCGACGGCAGATTCACATCATAGAAAAAAGAGTCTTTGTCCATAGAAGACAGGCCCGACACGGCGGCTCCGGGTTTCAATTCCTTGAGCCCCGACACGGCAGCCAAAGAATCATTTAAAATTTTCATAACCTTTTCCGGATCGTAGTCTTGGGAGACACAAATGCGGACGGCTCCGAAATACGTTTCTTTCGAATAGTTTGTCACCGTATCAATTAAGCCGTTCGGAACAATGTGTATCACATGGTCCGATCCTTCCAACTTCGTGGTTCGCAAGGTCAGTTCCAAAACCTTTCCCGTTAAGCCTTTGATTCGAATAATATCCCCGATTGCATATTGGTTTTCAACGAGTATAAAAAAGCCGGCTACAAAATCCTTAACCAAGCTTTGCGCACCGACACCTACGGACAAACCGATGATACTGACACCTGCCAGAAGCGACGTCGTATCAATATCCAATTCCCTCAAGAGCGACATAAGCCCGAAAAAGCAAAAAGTAGCAAAAAGAACATGTTGAATAATAGACAGCAGAGTTTCCCCGCGCCGTCGACGCTTACCGCCTAAATGCCCCATAGGAACCCCGCCGACACGGGCAACAATAAATTCACATAATCGATAGGCCGCATAAGTACATACTAATATTAAAATAATTCTAAGACCCTTGGTAGCAAGAGTTTCTCCGTACTCTTGTAAGATCGCCTGCATATAAGTGCTCACGTTAATCTATTCCTTTCGAAACCGTTTCGTCTTATCTTACCGTATGACATCTTCTTTCGCAAGCAACCTTACTGGTTAGGCGTCATAAAGTATGCTAATATAAAATAAATTCTTTAACTGCTTAACAACATTCTCACTCGGAGGTTTTTTCATGTCCACTTCAGCAACCCCCGGTAAATCCGCATATACCCTACTCTATACACTGGGAACCGTATCACTCTTGTTTTGCGCCGGCTTTATGATTCGCATTGCCTGGTATATTTTGGCCGGCGCCGAACCGTTGGCAGCCTTGAACTTTCTACCTGCGGATTACCGCATATTCGCACCGCTTGGCTTGATTTCCATTGCCGCTATCGGAATTTTCTGTTGGCATAAAGGGGCTCAATTACAAGAAAGAGCTAATCACAACTCTTCAGGAAGGTAATACAGTGAAAAAAAATGAATTTATGGATCTCCTACGTTACTACTTTCGCCACAGTAACAAAAAAGACCTGCGTGAAATCCTGGACGATTGCGAAGAACGCTTTATACGCGGCCGGCGTCTTGGCATGAGCGACGACGAGATCAGTAGAGAGCTCGGTTCACCGCGAGATATTTATCGATATTACATGGGAGAAGAAATAGACACGGCACCTCATCGACAGACACGTCGGAAGCGTCGTCAAATTTTCAATTATGACGGCCCGAGTGAGCGACACCCCGAATTTAGCGACAACTATAATCCCCCTTTCTATGATGCGGATGATTACGAGCAAGAAGAACCCGAGGCGCATGGTACTCACCGGGAAGCACCGCCGCTAAATATGTTCGAACGTTTTCTATACACCCTTTTAGGCCGTCTCTGCGCCTTCTTGGGCAGTATTTTTTTACTCTTATTCCTCGCCGCTGCCGTCGTAACCGCTCTTATATCATATTTTCCCAATTTTATGTCTCTTTCACCCGTTCCTTTACCTCAAGTCGGTTCAATTTCGACCCTCTTCATAGCTATCTTTTTACTGGGACTCACCATCGTTACCAAGTATCTGGCTTCTATCTGTAGTAATGCCTTAAAACGTTCAAAGGGTCGTCGAAAGTAATTATGCATTTACGACGTTTTAAACTATGCACAAATAACATCGTTTTCGGTTTTCTTATACCCTTGACGCCTTCATGAAAAAGGATATAATGTAATTAATAACAAATATTAGTTATTGATTATGTTTATCGATTACAGGAGGTTCACTATGGAATTAAAAGGAAGCAAGACCGAAAAGAATCTGCAGGCAGCTTTTGCAGGCGAATCTCAGGCTCATACAAAATATGGCTATTATGCAAGTGTTGCAAAGAAAGCCGGTTACGAACAAATTTCCGCATACTTTGACGAAACATCTCATAACGAAAGAGAACATGCTAAAATCTGGTTCAAACTTCTCCATGACGGTATGCTCGATTTAGACGGCGCTCTGAAAGATGCTGCTGACGGTGAAAATTGGGAAAATACGGAAATGTATCCTGAATTTGCTAAAGTTGCTCGTGAAGAAGGGTTCGACAAAATCGCATTTCTCTTCGATCATGTAGGTAAAATTGAAAAACACCATGAAGAACGTTATCGCGATCTCTTGGCTAACGTTGAAAGCGGTGCTGCTTTTAAACGCCCTGAAAAACGTACATGGGTTTGTCGTAACTGCGGTTTCATCCTGGAAGCAGAAGAAGCCCCGAAAGTATGTCCCGTTTGTTCGCATCCGCAAGCGTTTTTCGAACTTTTGGTTCAGGATTACTAAAAGATACAAAAAAGCAAGGCTGTTAAACAGCCTTGCTTTTTTTATGTCTATCTTCCCGACTGCAAGCGTCTGAAGCCGTAGTCCAAAATAGCCGGAGCGTCAGTCCAGCGGTTATCATCATTAAAAAGAGCTACGACCAAAGTGTGTCCGTTTCTTGTAGCCGAGGCGACGAGGCAAACACCGGCTGCGTCCGTATATCCGGTCTTAACACCGTCGGCTCCCTTATACCCGCTCGTCAAAAAGCGATTCGTTGTTTCCACGTATTTGGTCCGTCCGTCCAGATACTTCACCGTATAATTCGGTAATGACACGGTATACTTAAATTCAGGATAGTGCTTTAATCCGTAAGCAGCTATTTTAGCCATATCCACAGCTGTCGTATAATGTTTCGGCGCCGTCAATCCGTTAGGATTGACAAAATGTGTATGCGTTGCACCCAACTTAGCGGCTTCGGCATTCATCATGTCCGCATAGGCCCCTACAGTTCCGCCCAAAGTCTCTGCTACGGCTACGGCTACATCGTTACCGGATACGACCATCATACCGCGCATAGCTTCCCGTAGAGTCAGCTTGTCGCCGGGAGCAATCCCCAAGACGGACGGTTCCGTATCGGCTGCATATTGTGAAATATGAATCGGCTGATCCAACTTGTCAGCCCCTTTATCCAGAGCAGTAAGCATCGTCACTATTTTTGTCGTACTCGCCGGATGAACCCATTTATTAGGATTCACTTGATATAAAATCCGGCCTGTATCGGCATCGATAAGGCAAGCCGCCTCTGCCCCCGTCGTCGGTACGGCTGCAGAGGCGACGATTACGGTCACAGCCCACAGCAATGCGGTAAATAAGGCCATGCGGCCTTTTCTTAATAATTTTTCCATGCATGTCTCCTCTGACTCACTCAAAACTACCGGCGGGCAAAATCCCTGCTAAGCCCTGCCGAAACACTGCCTGTACAGATACAAAGCCGCACCTTGCCGGACATACCGATAAAGTGCGGCTCTTATATTCAAGTCTCTATCTATTGCGCCTCGGATTATAGCGATTCATGCCTTTAGACACGCCGAGCTTTAAGCATCCCTCTACAGCCTCGGCCGCATAAGCGGCACCGTCTGCAAAAGTCTGACGATATTCTTCCGGAAAAGGCGTCAACACATGATGTATAACGTCCATATGGCCCAAAGGGCGCCCGATGCCCAAACGAAAGCGAACAAAATCACGACACCCGTTGGCAAATAAGCTCTTAATACCGTTATGACCGCCGTCACTGCCGTTTTCACGAATACGTAATTTACCTATAGGTAAATCCATATCATCATACACGACATACACGTCTTTTTCATCAATCTTATACCAACGCATAAGCGGACCGACAGACTTGCCACTGTCATTCATATACGTTTGCGGCTTAACAAGTAAGACCTGTTCACCGTCAACATTGGCAATTGCCACTTCCGCATCCATTCTGGTCTGCCAAGTATTAACGCCCCACCGACGTGCCAACTCATCGATTACCGTAAACCCCGCATTGTGTTTACTGCCTTCGTACTCACGACCCGGATTACCGAGCCCCGCAATCATATGCACGGCTTAAAACTCCTCTTTATTTTTCAAACAGTTTACTTACCGATACTTGATGGAAAATCCGCATAATCGCTTCACCCAGTAAAGGCGCTACGGAAAGGACCTTAATCTTGTCGATAGCCTTTTCTGCCGGCAAGGGGATGGTATTAGTAATTACGAGTTCGGAAATATCGGAGTTTTGAATTCGTTCTACAGCCGGATCGGTCAGCACGGCATGTGCACAGGCTGCCATAACCTTAGCCGCACCGCGTTCTTTCAATGCTTTGGCACCGCCGCACAAAGAGCCGGCCGTATCGACAATATCATCAACAATAATACAGGTCTTGCCTTCTACGTCGCCGATAATATTCATAACTTCGGCAACACCCGGACGGGGTCTTCTTTTTTCAATAATTGCAATAGGAGCATTTACACGATCTGCCAAATCACGAGCGCGCGTAACGCCGCCTAAGTCGGGAGAAACTACGACAATATCACCTAAGTCCGTTTCTTCCTTTTTCTGGTTAATATAGCGAGCAATAATCGAGGCCGATCCCAAGTGATCTACAGGCACATCAAAGAAGCCCTGAATTTGCCCGGCATGCAAGTCAACGGTCACAACTCGCGTAATACCCGACGTAGTCATCAGATCGGCGACCAGTTTCGACGTAATAGGTTCTCTACCGCGAGTCTTCCGATCCTGACGAGCGTATCCGTAATAAGGAACCACTGCCGTAATATGATTAGCCGAAGCTCTTTTCAAAGCATCCGCCATAATTAAAAGCTCCATCAAGTTATCATTGGCAGGTTGGCTGGTCGGCTGAATTAAAAAGACATCCTTACCGCGAACGCTTTCATCAATCATAACCTGTACTTCGCCGTTATTAAACTTACCTACAAAAGCCTTTCCCAATTCAAGGCCCAAATAATCGGCAATTTCTTTCGCCAACTTCGGGTTTGCATTACCCGAAAAAATTTTAAGCTTCTTGCCGTCCTCGTAACTCATCATATCCTCCTGGCGATTATCATATAGTTAGTTATGCGAAAATCCAGATTTTTACTTCTTATAGGTATCGTCATTAACCCAATTTTCAATATTGCGCTGTTTAGCACGGCCGACAGCCAAGGATTTCGGCGGCACGTTCTTAGTAATCGTAGAACCCGCCCCGACATACGCCGACTCGCCGATTTCTACAGGTGCAACTAAGTTGCTGTTACAGCCTACAAAAGCGTGGTTACCGATAGTCGTGCGATGTTTAACCTTGCCGTCATAGTTAACCGTAATCGTGCCGCAGCCGATATTGACACCGGCCCCCACATCGCTGTCACCGATATAGCTGAGATGCGGTAATTTCGTTCCTTCACCGATATGTGAATTCTTGACTTCCATAAAGTTCCCCACTTTTACATGGTCTTCAATATGGGTTTTCGGTCTGAAGTGAACGAAAGGACCGGCGGTCAGATTATTTTCTATCGTACAGTCATGAGCATAGGTGTATTGCAAGCTGTTACCGTCTCCCATGGCAACATTTGTCAATCGCACAAAGGGACCGATTTCACAATTCTCTCCGATTACCGTTCGACCTTCCAAGACCGTGCCCGCATATAAAACCGTATCTCGCCCGACCGTTACCGTAGTTTCCACATACGTATTGGACGGATCCTGTACCGTAACGCCTTCTGTCATTAACTCTTCCAGTTTGCGTTCTCGTAAAATTTTTTCCGCCTGGGCCAACTGTAATCTGGAGTTGACACCCAAAGTTTCTCTATAATCTTCCGCCGCTACGGCGCTTACCGTCTTCATAGTAGGTTCTAAAGAAGAACGCAATCGCTTAGAAGCCAACAAGAAGAGCATTATCGACTTTGCTGACAAAGAAAATGCAGAGGCTTAAAACAAATGAACTTTATACAACTTAAAAGGGCTCGCAAGCATCGCTTGCGAGCCCTTTTTGTTTGCATTGTATTTATTATTGGCACAATTTAGAATAACGGCAATATCTCTTATTAAAAGGTGGAAGAAATGGAAAGGGTTTGTAAATATTTTTCTTAAATGTATTTCTTGTTTAAACAATTGATAATCAGTGTAATGCAAAACCTATGTTTTTGCATTGTAAAAGCAGCTGTTTTACACGGTAAAAGCGTGGGTTTTGCATCGCAAAAGAGCCGCTTTCGCAATGCCAAATTGAAATTACTATTTTTTTACAGAATTATCTTTACAGAAATAAATATAATATCAATAGTAATATTCAGTAATCGGTCTTATTTTAACGTTCCATAGAATCTACTTTTCTCTTATTCTCCCTTAAAGCAAGCTGTTGGAATTGATGTCTATGATGTGAAAATATAGGTAGTTTATACTGGATTTGGATATGATTTTTACTGTCTATATTATTCTCTTAGAGAAATTATCTGTATCTTTGCGATATTAAATTTGAAAAAGTATGAAATACAGAGTAAGAGTATTCATATTTATGGTTCTCTCCTTTCTCCTCACTCAATCTATTTATGGCATGAGGAATAAGGAAGTAAGATTGTATTCACCAAAAAGTAACACAAGAATGAAGAAAATCTTTTTATGCTCATCTTTTGCTGATGTGGCTCCTCTTTTACCCGAGTCTGTTCCTACTTCGTTGAGTGGAAAAACGGTAGCATTTATTCCTACTGCAAGTATTCATGAAGAATATACCCAGTATGTTGAAGATGGAAAGAATGCACTTGTTTCACTTGGATTAGTTGTAAGAGAATTAGAAATTACACAATGCGAAAAGAAAGAAATTGTAAAAGTACTGAATGATTGTGATTGTCTCTATATCTCAGGAGGCAATACCTTCTTTCTTATGCAAGAATTACGAAGAACCGGAACCGACAAGTTGATAGTTGAGCAGGTAGAGAAGGGAAAGCTATACATTGGAGAATCGGCGGGTGCAATGATTTTTGCTCCAAGTATAGAATATGCCAAGAGAATGGACGATTATCTTTTATTGACACCAGACTTTGAGGATTTTACAGGGCTTGGTGTTGTTGACTTCTATCCTGTTGTGCATTTTAATAGTTTTCCTTTTGAAGAAGCGACACAGATAATTATCCAAGAAAACAACCATTTACCATTGAAACCAATTACGAACGAACAAGCCATAGTAGTTTTAGGAGATAATATTTCCATACAAAGTAAGCGGTAGTTTTGTGATATTTCTTGATATTCTGTTGTCAAACATAAGAAAATGCGTAAAAGCTTATGTAGGTATTAATATTTTCATTATTTTTGTTTTCAGCCAATGTGTGTTAAGCATTAAGCGTTGATTTGGTTGCTCTAAGTAAAGGTGGAAATGTTTTATATCATAAATTGATGTTTAAAATAAACTAAATTACTAATTCTCGGTGGGCTTTTTAATAGTTTCTCCGACATCTAAACAGTTACGTTATGAGTAAAAAGCTATTTTTATTATCAGTTCTTTTAGGGTTTTGTGTTGGTGCTAATGCGCAGAAAGACGCAGAAGAATACACTACTGACCAACCCTCTGTTACCATTACCACAACCAATTTGAAGAAACAATGGCAACTCACTGCGCTATTTAATGGCAAAAGCAAAACAAAGCCTTGGATTGACAGAAACAACAACGGCAAATATGATGCTGGTGAGGAAAGTATAAAGAAGTATGGCATAACCCGCTTTAAGCGAACACAACCCACAATAACTATATATGGTGATATGACTTTCTTTAGTTGCAATCTGAACGAATTGGTATCTATTGATGTATCGAAATGTCCTGACTTGGGTTCGCTATACTGTGAGGAAAACCAAATAGAGAAGTTGGACGTTAGCAAGAATACAAACTTACAGAAACTGTATTGCCACAGCAATAAATTAAGTGAACTGAAACTGCCTGCTACATCGGAAGTAGTAGAATTCTATTGCTTTAGAAATAGCCTGAATGAGTTAGACCCAAGTGTGATGCCTAAGCTGCAAGAATTTTATTGTGGCGAAAACAATCTTACACAACTCGATATAACAAAGAATACACAGTTGACCCTGTTAGCATGCAACAATAACAAGATAAAAACGATAGATATATCTAAAAGTCCGTTATTGCAAAAGGTATATTTGTTCGACAACGAAATAGAGACGGTAGACATTAGCAAAAATTCTGCTTTAGCGGAGTTCCATTGTTATAATAATAAGTTGACGAACATAACCATTGGCGACAATATCGAACTTACAGCTCTGACAGTAAGTGGTAACAAATTGAAAGCACTTGATATAAGAAAGTTGGTAAACCTTACAGATTTGCAATGTGATAATAACCAACTTGCCGAACTTGATATTGCAGCCAACCAAAAGTTAGGTTTCATATCTTGTTACAGCAACCAAATAGCTAACCCTGCCATGAAACGAATGTTGGCAGACTTACCCGATATGGCGAATGCCGATAATAAAGGTGAATTAGTGGTTGTAGATACGAAAGATGAGGGCGAGAAGAATGTTTGCTACGAAGTAGATGTAACCGAACTTATTAATGCCAAGAATTGGACAGCCTACGACTATCAGCAGGGATTAAATGATGGTCGCAACTTATACGAAGGCGAGAAGATGCCAAACGGTATTGAGGGTGTGCCAGCAGCAAAGATAAAGGTTAGCACAGTGGCAAACAACAATGTGCTTGCTGTGAAGTTGCCTTTAGGTATGGCAACTGCAACGGCTCGTATTTTTGGAGCTAATGGCGCGTTGCTTCGCACGGTGGTTTTGCATACAGCTGAAAACCAAGTTGATGTTGCGAACTTCACTGCTGGCGTTTATTTCTTGAATGTGAATGGTGAAACACAACGTTTTGTCGTGGAAAGATAAAGTAAGTGCGTTTCTTGGTGAATTGTCCGAAATGTGTTATCTTTGCATATCGCTCAGAGAATATTAAAAACAAATATACGAAATGGACAACAATCAAAATCAACAAGGACAGCAGCTTCAGATAGACTTGAATCCTGAAATTGCAAAAGGAATTTATACAAACTTCCAAATCATCTCACACTCAAGTTCAGAGTTTGTACTCGATTTCATCAGTATGCTGCCAGGTGTACCAAAACCGACAGTGGCAAGTAGGGTAGTGCTTGCACCCGAACACGCAAAACGCCTTTTGGCAGCTTTGCAAGAGAATATTGTTCGTTACGAACAAGAGTTTGGGAAAATTCAGATGCCTAACCAACAGCCAAAAACAGCAACACCCTTTGGTCCGATAAAGAACGACGCATAAGAAGGAAAGCAGAAATTATATCATTGCAGTATCGCAATTATTCATATTCGTATGAGTAATTGCGATATTTTGTTTATATGATATTTTCATATTCTGAAAAAATAATATAAATTTGCAGTTATAACCTAATAAATGGATAGATAGCGAGCAAGTCCATACATATTGTTTATAATAGTATGAAAATGCAGCTTGATAGTTAGCCTGGAGAAGCATTTATATTGTATTACTTTAAATAATTGAATTATGAAAACAAAAGCTTTTAATTTCTTTTATGTGCTAATGTGTTTAGCCATGTTGGGGTTGGTAACTTCGTGTAGCAAAGATGATGGCAATGATTCGAAGAAGACAGAGGAGAAAGAGAATGGGTCAAACAAGGAAGAAGAAAAACCTGTTGAAACCTTTGAATTTGATAAAACTTATGCATTTGGTGAACTGCCTTACTTGAAGCATGGTGATACAAAGGGTGCCGATGGATTTGAAAAGAAATTGGCGCAGCGTCAAAAGCAAACTTTCACGAAGTTAGGCGAAGTGTATTGGGGAGATACTCCTAAATACTTTAAAGGCGTTAAGTACACTACTGATGTAATATATGGTATGTTGGAAATGCCAGTTGTAAAGATTGATGCCGAGTTTACAAAGATGATGACCGATGCAGGTTTTGCTGATTATGGTACGAATGTTATTTCCGATGGTAATGGCAATGTTGCTCCTTGTCGTATTTACTGGAATGGAAAGCTGAAGATAAAGGCTATTGCTTACGCTGCCAAGCATAAGGAACTAAAGTCGATACGTGCGGTTGTAGAATTTAAAGTCGATGAGAATGAGCCACAGACAAATCAAGGTGGTGAACCAGAGGGAACGGTTATTCTTACAGACGTTACTGATTTTCCTGATGTGAAAGTGTTGAACGAAGAATATGAAAGTCTGCCTAAACAGCAGCTTATCGAAATGGAAAACGCTTTGGGTCTTCGCTATTACGATGAAGAAGGAAGCGATGAAGGCAAGGCGGAGTTCCGTACGAAACCAGGGTATGAGAATTACTCAAACTTGAATGCTTGTATGTATTTCTATGAAGCAAGCGAAAAGGCTATCTCGTTTATTGCACTCAGCTGTCCTGCAGTGAGAAAGGTAGAAGATTTAGACCGCAAAGAGATAAGTCAGTGGTTTGCAGCCAACGGATATACTTTTGTTAAAAAGCAGAAAAAGTCTAATGCTCCTGGTGCAGTCTATGAGAATAAAGCAGCAGGTGTAAGGGCACATATCTATCTGAAAGCAAATGGAAATTGTTTTATCGAAATCTCAAAGTAGCCAATACTTATAACTGAAAATATGCGATACATCAACTTCTTTGGTGCATCGCATATTTTATATATTGTCCGTTTTATTATCTCCTTAGGTCTTGTTTTTAAAGAAGTAGAGAGCTTTGTTAGGTTAATATAGTGTTATGGTAGTTATATTTTGTTAAATTAAAAATCTTGAGGTTTATTACTTCTATATATATGAGTGATTATTTCGAGAAAGTTTGTACCTTTGCACCTCGAAATACCTTTACGCGTCCTTTATACATTATTATATAGGCAGTGAGAGGTCTAAGACATTGACAATAAACAAAATAAATATAAAATAAAAAAGTACAATTATGCCTACTATTTCACAATTAGTAAAAAAGGGCAGAAAGGTGATTGTAGAAAAAAGTAAATCTCCTGCTTTGGATAACTGTCCACAGCGTCGTGGAGTTTGCGTACGTGTCTACACAACAACACCTAAGAAGCCTAATTCGGCAATGCGTAAAGTTGCCCGTGTTCGTTTGACGAACCAAAAGGAAGTTAACTCGTATATCCCTGGAGAAGGACACAACTTGCAGGAGCACAGTATTGTTCTTGTTCGTGGTGGTCGTGTAAAGGACTTGCCAGGTGTTCGCTATCACATCGTTCGTGGTACACTTGATACTGCTGGTGTAGCAAACCGCACGCAGCGTCGCTCTAAGTACGGTGCTAAGCGTCCAAAGGCAGCTAAGAAGTAAAAACTTTCGGGTTTCTTTTCCTCTGATATAAGGGGAAAGAAACTTCGCAAGGTAAAGTCTTTTAGTTTAACAGTCGGTGATGGTTGGTAAATAAAAGACTCAAAAGAAAAAGAAAATAAAAGTTTTGCTGGAGATTTGTTAATAAACAGGTTGAGTAAATGTTCAAGAGTGGGCGTTGAAGAACGAGAAAACGACAGCCTCCGCAGAATTACTAAATTTTTAAATAAAAATGAGAAAAGCAAAACCAAAGAAACGTGTGATCTTGCCAGATCCAAAGTTTAACGACCAAAAGGTCTCAAAGTTTGTAAACCACCTTATGTATGATGGAAAGAAGAATACATCATACGAGATTTTCTACGCAGCTCTCGATATTGTAAACGAGAAGAACAGCGACCAGGAAAAGTCAGCATTGGAAGTTTGGAAGCAAGCTCTTGATAACATTACTCCACAGGTAGAGGTGAAGAGCCGTCGTATCGGTGGTGCAACATTCCAGGTTCCAACAGAAATTCGCCCAGACCGTAAGGAAAGCGTATCTATGAAGAATATGATTGCATTCGCTCGTAAGCGCGGTGGCAAGAGTATGGCAGATAAGCTTGCTGCTGAAATCATGGACGCATTCAATAATCAGGGTGGTGCTTTCAAGCGTAAGGAAGACATGCACCGCATGGCAGAAGCTAACCGTGCATTTGCTCACTTCAGATTCTAAACGATAACTAATAAGGATATTAAAGAAAAATGGCAAGTCACGATTTACATTTGACACGCAATATCGGTATTATGGCTCACATTGATGCCGGTAAAACAACAACATCAGAACGTATTTTGTTCTATACAGGTAAAACCCACAAAATTGGTGAAGTGCACGATGGTGCTGCAACAATGGACTGGATGGCACAGGAGCAGGAGCGTGGTATTACCATTACTTCAGCTGCTACAACTTGTAACTGGAACTACGATGGCAAATCATACAAGATTAACTTGATTGATACTCCGGGACACGTGGACTTTACTGCGGAAGTAGAGCGTTCGCTTCGTGTTCTTGATGGTGCTGTTGCAACTTATTCTGCTGCCGATGGTGTTCAGCCACAGTCTGAAACTGTATGGCGTCAGGCTGACAAGTACAACGTGCCACGTGTTGGTTACGTTAATAAGATGGACCGTTCTGGTGCAGACTTCTTCGAGACAGTACGTCAGATGAAAGATATTTTGGGCGCAAACCCAATTGCTATCCAAATTCCAATCGGTGCAGAAGAAAACTTCAAAGGTGTAGTAGACCTTATTAAGATGAAGGCTATTCTTTGGAACGATGAAACAATGGGTGCACAATACGACATTGAGGAAATTCCTGCTGAGTTGGTAGATGAGGCTAACGAATGGCGTGAAAAGCTTATCGAAGGTGCTGCTAACTATGACGATGATGTTATGGAGCTTTATCTTGAAGGACAAGATGTACCTGAAGATAAACTTATGGCTGCAATTCGCAAAGGCTGTATTTCTATGGACTGCTGCCCAATGTTGTGCGGTTCTTCATATAAGAATAAGGGTGTTCAGACATTGCTCGACTATGTTTGTGCATTCTTGCCTTCACCACTCGATACAGTTGTTACTGTTGGTACAAACCCAGACACAGAAGCTGAGGAAGAACGTAAGGCTGGTGTTAATGAACCTACTGCAGCACTCGCATTTAAGATTGCTACTGACCCATTTATGGGACGTTTGGTGTTCTTCCGCGTTTACTCTGGTAAGGTTATAGCAGGTTCGTATGTTTACAACCCACGTTCTGGTAAGAAAGAACGTATCAGCCGCTTGTTCCAGATGAACTCTAACAAGGAAATTGCAATGGAGTCAATCGATGCAGGCGATATTGGCGCAGGTGTTGGTTTCAAGGATATTCGCACTGGCGATACTCTTTGCGACGAAGCACACCCTATCGTACTTGAGTCAATGACATTCCCTGATACTGTGATTTCTATTGCAGTTGAACCTAAGAGCCAGGCTGATATTGCCAAGCTTGATACAGGTTTGCAGAAATTGGCGGAAGAAGACCCAACATTTACTGTACGCACAGACGAGCAGAGCGGTCAGACCATTATCTCTGGTATGGGCGAGCTTCACCTTGATATTATTATCGACCGTTTGAAGCGTGAGTTTAAGGTAGAATGTAACCAAGGCAAGCCACAGGTGAACTATAAGGAAGCAATCACAAAGACAGCTCAAAGTCGCGAGACATACAAGAAACAGTCTGGTGGTCGTGGTAAGTTTGCTTGTATCGATGTTACAATCGAGCCAAAAGACGAAGATTACAAGGAAGGCGATTTGCAGTTCATCAATGTTGTGAAAGGTGGTAATGTGCCTAAGGAGTTTATTCCTTCAGTAGAAAAAGGCTTCAAAGACTGCTTAGGTAACGGCGTTCTTGGTGGATTCCCAATTACAGGTTTGAAGGTTACTTTGACCGATGGATCTTTCCACCCAGTAGACTCTGACCAGTTGTCATTCGAGCTTGTAGCACATCAGGCTTTCAAAAAGCTTTGTCCACAGGCAGGCCCTGTATTGATGGAGCCTATTATGAGAGTAGAAGTTGTTACTCCGGAAGAAAACATGGGTGATGTAATCGGCGACTTGAATAAGCGTCGTGGTCTTGTTCAAGGTATGGAAGAAGCTCGTAGCGGTGCACGTGTTGTTAAAGCTATGGTACCATTGTCAGAAATGTTCGGTTATGTAACAGCTTTGCGTACTATTACTTCAGGTCGTGCAACTTCATCAATGGAGTACGATCACCACTCACCAGTTTCTAACAGCCTCGCAAAGGAAATCCTTGAAGAGCTGAACGGAAACGCAGATCTACTTAAATAAGAAGAATACTTAGGAAACACTCTCATAGCGAATGACTCTTATGAGAGTGTACCCTGAGTTTAATAATAAATTAATAAATTCAAAACAAATATGAGTCAGAAAATTCGTATTAAGCTAAAGTCTTACGACCACCAGTTGGTTGATAAGTCTGCAGAGAAAATTGTGAAGGCTGTAAAGGCTACAGGTGCTATCGTTAGCGGTCCTATTCCATTGCCAACACACAAGCGTATTTACACTGTAA
>ENA-OWLL01000196-OWLL01000196.1-metagenome-genome-assembly--contig:-NODE-196-length-16316-cov-5.146916_pt1 | contig 16316 bp, 14 predicted proteins | sample MGYA00245347_ERZ651098 | MGnify/ENA primary metagenome ERZ651098 (study PRJEB26857, sample SAMEA4031767) | metagenome | biome: human; feature: oral; material: saliva | place: Philippines | collected 2014...
AATTTTCATGTTGAACTACATTATAATTGAATAACGCAATATTTATTATTTTCTTCTCCTCTCGGGACGGATAATATTTATTTTTTGCTTTATGAGACATAACGAGATTAAAATGAAATCTCGAAGCAATCGGATACATTTTATCTCTTGGATAAGATGCTTTAAACATAGAATAAAATAAATTATAAACGAAATGTACGACGAAACTTTTATCGTGTATCTTATATTTTCTGTATTTAAAATTAGAATTAATAAGTTTATATATATATTCAACAAGTCCCTTTTGTCTATCCATTTATAGCTTTCCTTCTCGTATAGTTTTACATATTTTATCGGATAAGTTCCATGGTAGCTCACGAATATTATTATATAACAAGTACGTGATTCTTATATAACGAATCGCTTTTTCGTCTTTAAATCGTGGCGGAAATGAATCAGCGATAACATTGATCACGTCTTCTTCGCTTGCATCGGCAAGATTGCCGTATCGTACATTAACGAATTCTGATAACACGTCAACTAACGTTCTATATAAATTAGATACAATAGCAAATTTATTTAAACTATTATTAAGCCGCCAAGAGTCGTCATCCACAAGTCTGTACAAATAAAATATTAATGATGCTCTAGTTTTGTAATAATACATTATCTAACCTCATTTGTTTAATCACTTTTTGAATTAATTCTTCGTTATCGCTTATATAAGAATATTTTTTATAATATAAGAAGCTAAGCAATATTAATTTTTTCTCGTCTTCGGTAAGCAATTTTTTATTGCCACAATCTATAATATAAAAACTAATCGAAACATGATTTTCTTTTCCGAGCTTTAAATAATCACTATCTTTAAAATCGGAAAGAGCCATTAACGATAGATTATAAATTTGAACGATTTCGCTATGACGCGCCCAATAATGTTTCGAAGTCCACCATGTATAATATACGAGAGTCGCAATATAAAAAATAATATCGAGTTTAAGATCGCGAATATTGCGATTCGAAAAATTTAACATCTCTGACTCCTCTTATTTTGTCCTTATAAAGATTAAAATATCGTTCATCACACCTATTAAACATATAGAACGAATTAACAAGCATCATAATCAGTACCTTAGTTCGCTTACCTATAATATCATAATTAGTATGTTCTCTATCGATACCCCATTGATAATCTAAAGAATACGATCGCATTTCGTTATATAACGAAATATTGTGTTCGTCTCTTACGATATCCATTAATAAACGAAAGGCTTCGTGCGATATCGGTAGAAAACTGAGAGTGCCTCGAGTATAAGGAGCTAATTCGACTAGCATCATAAACAAAAGTTTATGTATCATAGCAGCTCGTGGATATTTCATACTTTTCCTCCATAATAAAAAATCCTCCATACGATATAACAATTTTATATAGTATTATTATATCATATGAAGGATTAAAATTAAAGGTTAAATACGCTTACGTCGTCACCATTTGGAGTAAGACCACGCATATATAAAGTATTGCCTTCGACAAAGAAAGATTTTACTTCTTGTATGCCCTGATATCCAGCAATAACGTCAGCTGCTATGCCTTTTATTAAGATGGCAAAACAATTTGTCATATAATTATACCAACCATCATCATTATCAGATGCTCGTTGTTGAATAGAAGAATAAACGATAATTTGATCCCAGTTTGCCGGAAGATCGCAAACTTTAAATTTTGGCTTAGAGCGGGATCCACTACTGTTTCTATTAGTGACACGACCGCTCCAAATTTTGTTAGCCGAGATCTTAGCAAATGTAGAGCTGCCTCCGCCTTTAGGAAGATTATTTACTTTGTTATTTAATGCTTCAATTTCTTCTTGAAGGGCGAATTGTTTAACTTCTTTTGTCGTAGAATTATACCAACCTGGACGACTAACACAGCATAAGTTAGTTTCGTAAGTATTGCCGTCGTAATCGCCTAGATCGAGATGGGCTCTACCTTCGGCAATTTCTTCTAATGTAGAACCAGATCCGATACGATGGTATTTGCCAGTACCGGGACCTGTTTCCATAAGGATCGGATTGCTATAAGCAAACTTAAGAGGACCGGTAATAATGTCGCCATTTTTATTTAATTTATTATTTAACTCTTGAGACAAGCTATCAGCAAGTTTTTCTTTCGTAATGGAACGATCTCGTAATTTGCGGGTCGTTACACTAGCATCGGGATGATCGATTTCATCTAAAGTACGATGTTTCGATAACTCAGCTTTAAGGTCGTTAAGTTTCTTACCGATGCCGCCATTTGCGTCATCAAAAGAAGATTTTAATTCATTTTTTAAATTAGAGAGTAGCGAATCTATTTGATCTTTTAAATAATATTTAGCAATAAGATCGCCAAGCAGACCATCGACTTGTTCTTTTGTATAATGATCTTTTAACAATGCTGCCTTAGCCGGAAATAATTTATTTAACAAAAAAGCACTTAACGCTTTATCTTCGCTAAAATTAGATTCGCCTTCGATATATTCATCGGACGAGATAACTTCTTTTTTATCGACATGCTTTACTCGATCTTTTAAGCGATTAAGCATTTCGGCGCGTTTAGGTTCACTTTCTCGAACACTAAACTCGTAATCGTATAAGCTATTGCTTGTACCAGTATTATTTTCTTGTGTCATAAGAATATCCTTTTGTATTAATTTATTATAAGATACTTTTATATTACAGAAAAAATCCCCGCACTAAGTACGGGGATATATTTATTATAAATGATCGTTAGGCTGTAAATAAACTATGCGCCAAGATCCAGGGCCTGCAGTAGACTCTGCAATATAAAGCGTGTTGTTATCTATTATCATCTGTCCAGCAAATGCCGGTGCTTGTGTCATATCGGTTGCCATAAGTTTATCGATGCGAACATATTCTTTTAATTTTTCGCCAACATCACTAGCGCTAACAACCCATTTAGTACCGTTCCAGAATACTGGCATATCGAGTGTTGTGTCGAAATACTGTTGACCGGTAACTAAATGCTCTGTCGGACGATTTTCTGTCGGACCAGAATGGATAACCGGAATAGTTTCGTATGTCATATTAGACATGGTATTGAGACCGGATCCAGGTTTAAAATAAATTTCCATATCGAAATCTTCTGGCGCTTTAACGACATCAGCTTTATAAACTTCTGGGATACTAAGTTTCATTGTCTTAGCAGTAGGATCGGCTTCTACGATAGGAAAATTACCTTTACCTAACGCTTCAAGAGAAGCACCGGCTTCGATTGGTTTGCCAGCATGAGAGCCGTTTTGCCATACAGGATATACGTCAAATCCGAGCGTCATAGTACGATCGCCATGATTTACGACGGAAGTCGGTTTATTGTGTACGTATTCTGTCTCGGTCGTATATTTATATGTCGATACATAACCTAAATGACCCGTTGCCTTCGGATCAGATTCAATATATAAGTCGCCAGCTATGCCTGCGGCATAGTGGCTATAATCATTATCTTTAACGTCCACCTTCGGTTCGCCCTTAGCGTTAAAGTAAATAGCAGAACCTTCTTCTTGGAAAAGTTGATTTTTATCATTAGGCTTCATTTCCCGAATCGTACGATCTCGACCGACGAAAATTCTTGTCTTAGCATTTTCTTCGGCACGAACTTCGAACCGTCTATTTACATAACCTTTAGCACTATATTCATCGGTAGAACCTAAGTTAGTAAATAACTTTAATTTATCAGATTCTTCAACACCGTTAGGAGCAATCGATAATATAGGAGAGTCGATCCAAGAGAATAAATATCGATCGGTAAGCGCTGCGAAGTTTTGAACAAAGTTAGGGAATTTTAAATTATTAACTTTGATCTCAGCTTTATCTTCATTATTAGATTCAATCTTAATAAATGGAACTGGATAATCTCCGTCTGGCAAATATTGAGCATCACCCGAATGCGTAATATCCAAAGTAATATTATTTAACTCAGTAGAAGCTATAGCAAAAATATCGAGAAGATTAGTCGATAGATTCCAGCGACCAGTTAATTTAAGATTACTTAACTTATTAACATAAAGCATAACGGACGATACATTAGCTAAATCAAAATCGTCGCTATAATGAATCGTTACATTATCGATATCGGCATAAGAATAAGAAGAAACACCCATATTACAATTATTAGAAATAATATTACTAACTGTATTGCCGATACCATCTGTAGCTTCTATTTGTATGGCATATTGACCATAATCGCAAATAATATTATCAATCGTAGAATAATGTATTTCACGACTCAAATCAATATTTTGACCTTGATTGTCTTTGGTGTTAGCCATCTTCATATTTTTTAAAACGAGATTATAATGACGCATATCGAGATTATTGTCGTCATTTATAAATTTAATATAACTACCGCTAATATCTTCTCGTGCTACTTTAAAGGAGAAGCCTTTAATAGTCGTATTATAAACATCGTGATGGTCGCCATTGTTATTGTCGGTACAACTCAAAATAAAGCCGATAGTATCGACACTAGAATTAGATTCGTCGTGATTACAATTAATAACGGCACCATATAATGTTTCAGATTTAACGACAAGTTCTTTACTGCGATCTTGAGGACAAATGATTTTTACTTTGTCGCTAATCTTATAAATACCATCTGGGAAGATAACTTCTGTATAACCTTCGGCATTCGCCTTCGTAAAGATCTCGTTTAACTTAGCTGTAACGTCGGTAGTACCTGTATTGTCGACTCCTTCAGTAACGACGTTAAGAGATCGTTTATTACCTGTTAAAGATTGAAGCTCTGTCTTCTTAACGAAGAGTTCGTCGGTTTTAACTTTATTGTAAATCGCTTTATCGTAATGGTAAGTCGTAAGCACGGTATAAGAATTAGTACCGTTATAATGTTTTAATTCTTTACCTAAAATGGTCGTAAGATTACGTTTGTCGCCGACTTCTAAATTATTATTAGCATTAATTTTAGCCATAACATAATTAGTAGCTTTATCGACAGATTGACCATGATAACCGACTTGATTACCGACTACAATACCGTTATTTAAAAAGTCATTATTAATATTATTATAATAGCTTCTAGCAAAATCATATTTATAAATACGAATATAGTCATGGCTATTAGCTGCCATATAGATAGCACCATCGACTAATGCAAAATCTTCGATTTCGGCTTTTGGTTCGAATTCAAGTTCACGAACGATAGTAGCTGTATTATCGCTAATTTCGACTTCTACGATACGTCTCATCAAGCTGAAGATAATTTTATTACCGATGAACAAAGCGCCGTTAGAATCGTTATTTTTCTCGTTAACAGTTACTGTGTATTCTTTACCGTCAGTTAAATCGCTATTCGCATAAATACGAATTTTACGAGTACTGTTATCAGCTCCGGGAAGAATACTTACGTACTGACCTGTTACCGGATTATAACCGACGTTATAAAAATTATCGGTATAATCTTTGTATTCGCCAGGAGTTAAATCGTCCCCTACGGTATAAATTCGATTGCCATTAGCAGCGCCGTTAGTAGCACGAACTTTACCGTCGAAAAATAAAGTATTGCAATGGCCAAGTTTATCGGCACCAGTATTCTCAACACTACGAGCGACAGTAAAATCTTTATTTAACTCATATAAGATTTGTGTCGTACTATCAGCATTAATACAAGCTACGATAAACTTTTCTGTTTGAGAGTTATATGTAAACCCCTGACACTGATTTACCTTTTCTTTGTCGAAAGGAACTTCGGCTACGAGAGCGATATTCTCAGCATATTGCATAACAGGTTTTTGCGTCCTCTTGAGGACGGAACTTAAACCTTGTGCAATTTCAGAAATAATAGACATAGTGTCTCCTTATTACAAATAATTAATTCCGTTCATCTTGGCGATTTCACGAGCACGGTTACGAATCCAATTGCCACCAGAAGTATGTAAACCATCTTCAGTACGAGTATGACATTCTGGAACGAGTATATCAAGATCCCAACGTTCTGCCGGATAATCGTATAAGTCTTGACGTGCCAAACAGCGTTCACCGTGAGTAAATACTTGGCTTAACGGTAAGCCCCAAGATACGCAACATAAATAAATGATAGTCGCCATTGCTTCGAGTTGTAATGCATTAACCGGTTCTGTACCTGGCACGTATGTGGAATAACCAGTGAAGCCATCGCCATTTAATTCGGAACCATAATTAGAACATGCTGAGATACCAAAATTGTTTGTATTTTCTCGGTAGCAATGGCTCGCTCTATTATCTAAATCTTGCATTACATGTACGTTACCAGATCCATCGATACACATATGATAATCATCGAACAACTGGTCGTAATGACCAGCTGTCCAATGTAAAGTAATCATAGTATTCGAAGAACCCTGTTGTTGAATAGTCGGATAAATATTTTTAATTATGTTATCACGAACTTGTTTTAATTGTTCTTCGTATGTCATATAAATTATTCACCTACATCAAAAATAATAAAACCATCATTTATGCCACTATTAAAAAGATATTTCTCTTTGCCAGTGGAATCATATAAGTATGTTGTTAACGATGTTGGACATTGATATGCAGCAATATCTTTAAGGTCTGCTGGAGTTACTTGACCTGATAATATTTGTTGTCGATTATTATCGATCACATAATATTTTATAGGGTTATTGTTTTTAAACTCAATAGTCTTTTTAAAATTAATCTTAGAATTATTATAATTTTTAAGAACAGAATCTTTATCAAAATATAATCCATCTTGATTATAATCTTTTGTTTGATCAAATAACTCATTAAACTTTTGCATCGTAGATGAATTAATATTATTTGTCATAACATATGAAAAATTACCAGTTAATTGATTATTATTCCAATCATGAATATAACCGTAATAAGTAGTATTACTATTTAATAAATTTTTAATAGTCAATGGAATTTCTATTTTGGATTCCTTTTCGATTTTATGATCATTAACATAAATATCGAATGGTGCAGTATTTTTAATAATAATTTTATTATTTAAAATTTCTGCAGTAAGAATATTTGATGGATCATCATTATATATTTTTTTAGATACTAAGAATTTATATAATTTATCTTCTTGCTCGTAAGAAAGATTAAATGTTTTGCCACCAATATTTTCTTCTTTAGAAAAAGAATCGAACGCCAAAGAAGAATCTTTTTCAGATTTAAACGGTGTAGATTGAACTAATAAATTTAAAAAGATGCCGTCTTGAGGAGATACTTTTGCATTTTTAATAGTAACAGTAGCGATACCGTTATTATCAAAATTAGCATCTTTACCGTTAACATTTACATAAGATTTAAATGGACCAGAAAGTTTAACAGTAATATCAGAGCCATTAAAGTCGTAAGAAATAATTTCAACGTTCGGGATATTTAATACGCTATTAAATAATCGTTGTATATATAAATCTGTTTGATTTGCAAACGGAATGTTTTTATCGGCTAAAAATTTCTCGAATTCTGGCTTAAAACCTTGAGAAAATAATGAAGCTATTAATTTAGAAATTTCTTGAATTTGATTGTTTTCAGACATATTAAATTATCCTTTTTCTATTCTATTATAAATGATCGAATTCTTCTGTCGCAATTAGAATACCAGATGCTTGAAGCGCTTCAGATTCTGTAAACAAAAATCGCTCTAAACCTAAATCTTCTTCTATATTATTTTCTGTATTCGTATTATAATTTAAAAGAATATGGCAATTTCCATCCTTTTTGTAAGCTTTAATTGAATTAATAGTTTTTATTCCTTTGGAAAAATTAAACATTCTAGAAGTTCTAGAAGTTTTATCGCCACACAAAACAAAAGTTAGATTATTTGTGTGACTTGGCAAATTTCCTGGCGGAAGAAGATCAACAGCTCCAGATGCATCTGTATCAGAAATAGTTTTATATATATTATCAGCTGTATAAAATTGTCTTTCAAGATCTGTACGATATCCATATTCATTTTTTGCTAAACTGCAAGATTTACCATTAAAGTTAAATGCTTTAAGTTCTTCAAAAGAATAATCATAATAAAAATAAGATTGATTAGTAAGATTACGAATACAATTTTGACCTAAAATATTATATTGATTAGGATGCTCAATTTCTTTTGTCCAAGGATAATTAAAGTTATTTTTAATCTTTAATTTTATTTCGGTCGTATCTGGTTTTATTTTTGATAAAAGATCTGCAGTAATTTTAGAACTAAATTCTTCAGAATTTTGTCCGACAGGAATAGTTTTTGTTTCTCCTAGATATTCTATTTCTAATGGTTCATGATAATTATTTACAATATAATGTACATAGTTATCATCATCACCGAATAGTCCATTATAAAGAAAGAAACCTTGATAAAAGACCGATGGAAGACTTACTTTTGAATGATCCATTGCAACAGGTATATCGGCATATGTTGCAGTATCGATATGATCTTTAAATTTACCGTCATAATCAAAAGAAACAGGAACATTGGTTACAAGCTCATTAAACTTTTCGGCGACTTTCGTCGCTTCACTTATTATTGCTTCGCCATTTTCATCGGCAGTAAATTTAAATCCCTTTATGTTATATGTTTTATTCGGTGCAAGATTATTAATTTTTATTTTACTTATATCTTCATTAGGAATAGATACATATGGTTTATTTGTCGGGAAGAAAGTAGAGAATATACTGTTAGATAATAAATAACCAACTTTGACATCGTCAATATGAACATCGTCTTTACTTAAAAAAAAATTATTAGTACAATTTTTTAAGTATTCACTATCTTCAGGTTTTTGATATGATGCCGGTAATTTTTTATTCTTAGGAGCCCATAAAAATTTAACATACGGAAATGGATTTTCTTCGTCGATATTGGCTTCAACAGTAATACTAGTATTTTCTTTAATGTTTTGAGGAACGTCGTTTATTTCTAAATAACTAAATGGTTGAGTATTGATAGTAAACGTATATTTATTATTGTTTTTAACGACATTGCTAATATGAAGACTGTTAATGCCAATACCAATTGATTTAATCATTTTTTTTAAATAATATTCAATTTCTTCTGGAAATGGAGCATTATTTTCTTTTAAAGATTTTTCCATCAAAGAAAATAATGTATACGGTTTATATGCCGTAATTTCATCGGCTATATTTTGTATTTTATTATCAGACATGTATACTCCTTATTTATTTAATCGAATCTTTTATTAATTTTACATTATTAGTAACGAAGATGGTTGGAGTAATTGATTTACCGATCATATTCCCGTCTTTATCGCAAACAAATAATGTTTTATTGTTTTCGTCCATAGCGAGAATTTGAGCTTTTGATACCGGAATACCACCATTAGCTTCAGTTTGAGACGGTACTTTTATAACGGAGCCCATGAAATTAACATAGTATCCGGCTTTGCCGAAAAACTTAGTATTTGCAAGAACCGGTTTAATTCTTGCCGGGAATTCTTGATCGTTAGTTCTATCGATAGCAGTATTTACAGTTAATCGAACATTATTTAACTCTTCTTGAGTTAAAAGATTTGTAACAGCGACAGTCGATACTTCTGTTCCTTCTGAGTTTTTTGCGACAGCTTGATTGTATCCAGAATTTTTATAAGATTCTAAAAATTCATCTAAATCGAATGGAACATCGACATGATTATTTTCTAAAACAATATGTTCTTGATTATTAAATACTATTTTTGCAGGTACGTTAGAACTATTTGTAAGTCTAACAAATCCTTTACCAGTAGTATTTTGGGCATCTGTTTTATCTAACCATTGAGCTTCGACACTATAAGTAGCGACAATAGTATTAAGATATTTTAATATACCAACAACAGGTTCTTCGATTTTATCGTATGTTTCTAATGAATCAGAAGTTTCGATAGTGTCGATCATATCTTGAACTGTTTTACTATTAGTATAAGCAGCAGGTTTTTCTTTTTTATAAGGAAAATTAACGATCGAAATATAGAAATTAAGAATATCGTCTGCTTTAATGAGAACTGGTACTTTAAAATCAGTTATATTACCTTCATTATCAAAATGAGTCGGAATACCATTAATTTCGATATAGCTATCGAATGGACCTCTTAACGATACGGCATATTGGTTATTTTCTTTTCTAACAGATTCTAATACAATTCTTTCAGGTCTTGTTCCTACAGTCGCAATCAACAAGCTTAAATAATGCGCAACATTTTCAGGAAATGGCGCTTTCTTTTCTTTTAAGATATCGCTAAAAAGCTTAAAGAAAATTTTATCCTTATATTCTAAAATTTCATTCGAAATATTTTGTATTTGTTCGGACATATATATCTCCTTAACTTATACGTTTCCACATATTAACGACGATATATGGAGGCATATTATTATGTGGTTGATTTTTACCGATAACGTTAGTATCTGCACTAATATCTTTACTAATATTGGTTGTTCCGATTTGTTTATTTATACTTGTAAATAAATTATAACTTTCATTATCGGATTTAAGATAACGATCGTTACCATTACCGGAACCATTCCAGCCTGTCAAATATTTAGATTCAGGAAGTTTGAATCCAGGTTTAAGACTTCGGCTGGAATCGCTAGTAATAAAATCGCCGTTATTATTAACAATAGTACCGATAGCATGATAATGCTCGCCAGCGTTTGGAACAGCAAAAGATATGTTTGTCTGAATATTATGTTTGTGACTAGGTATTTCATCCTCGATAAGTCTATGTTCTTTTTCGCCGCCAATTTGGCCTAAATTAAATCCATCGCCACTATTAACTAACATTCTACCAGAAGGCATGCGCTCCCAGCTTCCACCAAAAATAGCAGATGGTTCAACGTTGTTAACGTTCATATAAATAGAACCAACCGGATATAATTGGCCAGCTAGTCTATTTAACTGATCCAAAGCCGAACTCAGTTTTTTATTTAACTGTCCTACAGTTACCGCATCGTTAGCTTCGACTCCGTCTGCTACATTACTAATAATACGCTTAGTTGTATCGTTACCGACAGACACTTGATTAGGAAGTGCAGCGACCGAGTCTGCACCTAATGCAACACTGTTTTCACCAGTTGCTGAAGCATTAACGCCAACGGAAGTACCACGGCCCAAAATAGAATTACCGATAGACATTGCTTTATCTCTGAGCTTGTACGCAATTGTCGTAGCGATTTTTGTGCGACCGCCTTCAGCAGATATAGAAATATTATCGCCAGCAAAAAGCCCGTTAATACCTGTTCTTTCATCAATCTCCTCTTTACTATACGTTTCGTCACGGCCCATAAATAATTTAGCTGTTTGCGTCTTCGTATAGTAAGGGCTTAAATCGACTTCGGCACTAATTTCATTATCGCTATTAATACTAATAGAACTACCGGCTTTAAGTTTATTTTGTTTAGATTCTTTTAAATTTTGAATATCTTCAAAATTCTGAATCATCTCGTCGGGATCTTGAATATAGATCTCGTTTCGATTATATTTATTATTACTCTTAGCAGTCTTTAATTGCAAAGCATTTAAAATATTGACTTTAAGAGATTCAACTTTTAATTTATTCACGCCATATTCCTTTCGTTAATTAAATAACAGATATACATTATATTACAACGTTATTTAACTAATCTAAAGAAATTAATACGATTTGCTAACATACAACGAGATGGATTCTTACAATTATTGATTCCTCTAAATTTATATCCTAGATAGATGCTTTTTTTGAATAATCGGCACCATCGACGATCATCTTTAATACAGAAGATTTTATTTTTCATGTCGACAGCAACATAATAATCTTCTTGGTCGATATAAACTTTAACGTCTCGAGGATGAACGTGCATACCGAAAATATAATAAGCAAATCCATATCCACAATTTCGATATAACCAAGCACATCGACATATATATCGTTGCCACCATTCTTTACGAGTAAAATTAGCATCGATTACGTCGACATATCCAGGGATCATATATCCGTCGCCTTTGTTCTCGAAATGATATAAATAATGTTTGTTAAAATCGTATTGAGCAAATTTCGGAACATTATTTTCGTAGATCATCCAAGCAACATCTAAACAATTATCGTAAGTTTGCCATAATTTAAAAATTTTAGGAAGATTTCCATACCTGTCGGCAAATAAAACGACAAACCAATTTGTTAAATAGCATAGTATCATGCATAGCAAATTAGCTATGCACAATACTAACCATTTTAAATAATACTTATTCAGCATCATTTTTTTCCTTATAAGAGCCAACTTCGCTATTATATTTACTATTAATAAATTTGTTAGCAATTTGAGTAGCAGCAGAACCGCCGCCAGTTAAGTTAGCAAGTGTTTCATAATGTTGCCAATTATGACCGGTGATAACTAAATATAAAGTTACGCCGATCAATAAAAGCAACAAAGAGAAAGAGATGACGCGAGTATAGCTTAATTGTTCGTTTTCAAATAACATCATTTTAAATATTTTAGTCATCTTTCTTTTCCCTCAATTTAAGTTTAAGTTCGCCAAGAGATACAGCTTCTAATCGACTTAATACAGCATCGTCGAGTTTAGAAACTATATCGTGATTATATTTAATCAACATATAGTTTTCTTTGAAGCTCCATAACTCTGTCATAATAATTACCAAATAGCATACAATAGATATTGCATCAAGAAGCTGTGCAAAACCAGAATGTACAGTTGTAGGTATCTTAATTACGTCGATAAAAAAGGCGAACAAACACAATAAAGAATATTGAAAAAGCTTAAAAACAAAGCCGCGATAAAACACGCGGCTTGATTTTTGTTGTCCCCATCCACCCCAGAATACTTCGATTATTGTTTTATAATGCCATAAACTATGTTTAACTATTGTTAAGCTAAACAATTTCATTATCGTATCGATAATAACAAGGATAAAGGTTATGCAAAAAAACATAATCAAGCGTTCTACGGCTTCAGGGGCATAGTTATTTAAAAATATAAAAAAGTTAAATAATTGCATATTCTTTTCCTTAAAGTATAGACGAGAGAAGATTTAGAACTCTAAGGAAAGGCAATATATTATTCACCTTTTAATGCTTTAATAGCATCGAGAATAGGTTGCAAGTCAGCTTGAGTAATAAAGCCTTTTTCTTTTAACTTAGTTTCGACATCTTCAAGTTTTAAGAATTTGCTTTCAGCACTTACTTTAGTTTCATAAGGTGTAAGATCTACAGTATGGCTTTCAGCAACGATTTTAATCTTAGATCTGTTATTATCAGCAGCATCTTCGAATGCATTAATTGTAATGCCGTCGCCACCAACGATATCGCTGAATAAAAGTTTTTCTAAATCGGCATGAGTTGCAGCACCGTGAACAGCAGTTTCTAATTCTTGAACTTTAGTATCGTAATCAGATTTAGCAACTGTTTCTGCTTTCTTAGCATAAGGAGTTAAGTCGACAGATACGCCAGATGCTGTAACAGTTTTAGTACCTTCGTCGTAAGATAAACCAGAACCGAATGTTAATTTATCTTGTTTGCCAGCAACAGTTGGATCAGCTTCGATAATATCGGTTACGCCTTGAGCTGTTACGTAAGTACCTTTAGGTGCATAAATACCGTCAGCAGTTTCACGATCTAAGAACGCTTTAGCTGTAATTGCATTATTGATAGCGTTAGTGAAAGCAGGACTAGTAGCAACATTATCTAAATCGCCACGAGTCATGTAATCGCCACGAGCTTGGAATACGTTTTGAGCAGCAGTTAAATCAAGTTTACCAGCAAGAGCCGTATTTACTTCGTCGATTTTAGCTTTGGATTTGCCGATTTGATCATCGACATATTCGATAGTAGCATAGTTACCTACACCTTGATACAAACGATCGGATTCATCTTTAGTGATATAACCATCTTTAAGAGTTTTAGTTAACTCTTCTTTAGTAACGTAGTTACCTTTAAGCTGGAAGATACCTTTAAGAGTTTCAAGGTTAGTAGCAAGTTTAGCATCGATAGCAGCATCTGTTTCGTTAGCTGTCATCATGTCGTCTTTAATACGAGCAATTTCGGCACCGTATACGTCACGAGTCCAAGTAGCAAAGTCGACTTTAGTTTGATAAGCTGCAGCAGCTTCTTCAGATTTATCATTAACTAATTTTTCTAATGCAGTTTTAGCAGCAGCCAATGCATTTTCTTGTGCAGTAATAGCTGTGTTAAGAGTTTGTTTTGCATCTTCAAAATCGGTAGTAGATACTTTACCAGCTACTTCGTCTTTAGTAGCTTTCTTAGCTAATTCAGCAAGAATAGATTCTACGGAAGATTTATTGTCGTTAACGCCGGATTGAATGTTAGCGATAGTTTGAACAGCATCTTTAATAGCGCCCAATTTATTATCGACAATACCTTCGACTTGAGTTTGAGTCAAGCCAGAACCGCCGGCAGCAATAGTTGCATTATCTAACTGTTGTTTTGTCGCAAATGTATCATCAGCATATTTTTTAAGTTCAGTTGCTTTCGCACCGATTTCAGTCGTTACTTCAGCTTTTTTAGCGAATGTTTCAGCATCGGCTTTCGCTACATATACATCGCCAAGACCGGCTACAGCAGCAGTAATGTCTTCTGTCACTTTAGAAGATTTAGCATATGTATCAAGATCGGCAGTATGAACTAAGTTATCTTTATCAAGACCAGTAATAGCAGCTTCGTTGGCTTCGGCTTTTGCTTTTACTTCGTTAAGTTTTTCAGCTGTAGCATATTCACCTTTAGGTTGGTAATCACGATCGGCAGCTTCTTTCGTTACATATTCGCCTTTTTCTTGATAGCCAGCTAATTTATCAGTAAGTTTAGTATCGATTAAATTAGGAACGGTAGCAGTTTCTAAAGTATTTAATTTATTGTCTAACTCAGTTGCTTTTGCTTCAAATACTGCTTTATCAGCTTTGTCAGCAAGAGCAGTTACGTCGGCTTTACCGAGTAAGTCGGAAGCATTTTTATCGACTTTAGTTTGAAGAGCAGTTAATGCACTCACATCAGCTTTGTCGGCAAGTTTTTCGTTAAGCTTAGCTTCGCCTACATATTTTTCTTGGGCTACGATAGCATCGACAACTTCTTTTACTTTGTCGGCTACAGCTTGTGCATCGAGGCCTGTACCAGTGCCGCCATTAAGAGCTATGTCGTTAACTTTAGTCGTTAATTTACCGAGATCTTCGATAGCTTTTTCGACTTTAGTTTTAGCTTCGGCTAAGCCAGCTTCATTTTCAGTTGCTTTAGCTTTAGCTTGTTGAGCAGTCGTATTTACTTCACGAACAGCAGCATCGGCAACAGCTTTAGCAGCTTCGATATCTTCAGCTACTTTAGTTTTGTCGGCTTTATCGCCCAACTTGGATTCTACATCAGCTTTTTCTGCATATTCAGCAAGAGCAGTTACGTCAGCTTTTGCAGCCAATTTTTCATTAACTTCATCTTTAGTAAATACTTTATTTAACTTATCGAGTACAGTAGTTAAATCAGCATGACCAGCTAATTGAGCAGCAAGATCTTTAAGAGATTGCAACGTAGTCGGATCTAAAGAACCGATAGCCTGTACTTCAGCTTTAGTTGCATATTCACCTTTAGGTTGATATGCTTCATCAGCAACTGCTTTAGTTACATAATTAACGAGAGCAGCTTCAATTTCTTTAGCTTTAGCATCAGCAGCAGTAGCTTTTTCTTTTGCTTCAGTTACAGCTTCACCAGTTTTTGCTTCTGTCTTCGCCGCTTCGGCAGCAGTTTTAGCAGCTTCAACGGCTAATGCTAATTCATCTTTAGCAGCTTTCAAAGCTTCTTTAGTTGCTAATGGTTCAAGAGCAGTAGTATCAGCTTTACCTTCGAGAGCAGCATTAGCTTTAGCAGCTTCTTTCGCAGCATCGTCGGCAGCTTTTTTAGCTTCGGCTACGCTAGATACAGAAGCCTTACCTTCGAGTGCTGTATTAACAGCTTCTTGATCCGCCTTACGGCTTAACGCTTTTTCGTTTTCTACTTTAGCTTGAGCCGCATCAATTTTAAGTTTAGATACGTCTTCAGAGATACCTTGAACTTTAGCATCGTTAAGAGTATCGGCAGCTTTACGAGCAGCTTCTTGTCGAGCCATTTCGGCCTTGCGCAATGCTTCCTGACGAGCTTCTTCGGCTTTTCTAGCCTCTTCAGCGCGTTTTGCTTCGGCTGCAATTCGATCAGCCTCTGCTTTGGCTTCTGCAGCCTTGCGTGCAATTTCTGCTTTTTCAGCAGCTAATTTAGCTTCTTCTGCTTTTTTACGAGCTAATGTTTCCTCCGCTTCTTTTGATTTTTTGCCTTAGCAGTTCTCAGCTAGTAGCTGAAACTTTGGTTAA
>ENA-OWLL01000199-OWLL01000199.1-metagenome-genome-assembly--contig:-NODE-199-length-16215-cov-5.707921_pt1 | contig 16215 bp, 1 predicted proteins | sample MGYA00245347_ERZ651098 | MGnify/ENA primary metagenome ERZ651098 (study PRJEB26857, sample SAMEA4031767) | metagenome | biome: human; feature: oral; material: saliva | place: Philippines | collected 2014 | study...
AGCTTATTTAAAATTATTAAATAAACAAAAAAATGCCGTAGAAGAAAATAAAGTAATTGAAAACGTAGGAGAATGGGGTAGAACAGCTATGCTATATCGCAAAGCTATGAACTCCACTATGTTTGGATTAACTGAAGATTCTTCTTGGGGCGAAATCGTTTCTGCTCTACCACAAAATGATAGAGAATTCTTTATGGAATTTGTGAAAGAGCGTGATAAAGATAAACGTAAAAAAATATTAGATACAGTTTCTCCACAACTAAGAAAAGCATTACAAATGGCTTGGAAAATGGATTTAGATAAAGAAGAAACCAATGAAGAATATTTTACTAAACATAAATTACCTGATGCTACTTGGGCAGGTTGGCGACCAGACGTAGATATGCAAGGTATCGAAGCGAAAACAATTAAAAATGAAGGTGCTACATTATCTGATTTTGGTTTATATGAATCTGCATTAGATACACCTTCTGCTAATTTATTTGGCGACGATTTACAATATAGTGATTATTCTGAAAATAGTAGTACTGTAGAAAAAAATCTTACATACATATTAAAAGGCCAAGGACTAAAAGATGTAGATATAAAAGTCTATGATGGTATTGGTGATAAAAGTACTATCGAAGCAAAAATAGATTCTTGGACAAAAGATAAAGATATGCAGAAAAAAATAAAAGATACATTAAAAGCTGAAGAGCTTAAAAAGAACCCTCAAACTAATTAGTAACAATATAAGGACTAGACAAAAACATGTCTAGTCCTTATTATTTAGAGTAATATGTAAATTAGAATAAAACGAAAATTAATCTTCTGAGGATTTAATTATAAATGGCTAAAAAAGATAATAACAATATTATTAATATGAATGCAATTCGTACTAAGCATATTACTAAGAGTATGCAAGAACATGTGTACGAAGCTATTGATATTTTAAACGACAAAAAAGATAAAAGTACAAATCAAATAAAAACACAGAAATTAACTAAAAAAATTAATGATGTACTCGCCACTCAATCTTTCGTAAAAAGTATTGGACGCCCCATTTATGGAATGAGAGATGGCTTAATTTTTTCTCCTAAAAAAACAAAAACATTTGGTGATGAAACACTCACTAACATGTTTGAACATAATAAAGCACGAGGAGAAAAAATTGCTAATGCTATTGCATTTAGCCCAAGAAACACCTCTGTGTCTGGACCAATCTATAATTTAAGCTATAGTGATGGTGCATCCTCTACTACGTTACAACAAGCAAGTGCTTGGTCTCGGATTCAAAAAGATGGCAGAACTCTTATTTATGATACAGAAACATTGCCTTTAAATAATCCATTTGGTTTACCAGAAAATGGTATCTTAACAGAATACGCATCTGGTATGGCTCATGTAGGTGATTTGGACACAGATACTCCATCATTACATTTTGGTAAAACAGGTCCACAATCAACTATTTTAGGTATTAACCAAGAACAATATAAACGTATAATGCCTATTGCTCAAAAATTTAAAGACGGAAAACCATTAACCAGAACTGAACAAGCATTAATGGACCGTCTTGCTTTAACTAATAAAGCAACTATCGCTTTAGGAGAAAATGGTTTCCATCAATATACTAGCTTCCCATCTATTCATGATGTTAAGGGATATACCTATGATGATGTTATTGGCGGCTTACATAAATTAAAAACACTTGGCGATGAACAATTTAGTGATTTAATTAATGTAAATGGCGTAAAAATGCCAAAAGTCTTCGGTAAAATTTATGAAGACATGCATGCCGTTAGAACATCTAATACAGTTATCACATCCTATAATGGGATTAACTTTGACTCTAATGTCATGATGACATTATCACAAGACCATCGTTTATCTCCAGAAGCTCAAAAATTATTTGAAACAGAAGCATCCTATTATGCAAGTGTAGATAATAATTTAGATATCTATGATGTAGTTAGAAATAATATTAAAAATCCAAAAGAATTCTATAAGAATGTATTCTTTAATGGTGATGAAAAATTATTTTCTGCATTTAAAGATAGATTAACTAAAGCAGGCGTTTCTTATAGACAACAAGAAGCATTTAAAATTGCTAATGAATTAAAAACTGGTTTGGTATCTGGTAATGCAGCCCATTTGGCTTTTGATGATATTCAAACACTTGGTCAAATGGTTATATCTCCACTTACACATGAATCACGTGTCAATGCAGCTAAAAACCATACAGCAATTAGCAAACCAGTTATTAAAGTAAATGATACATTCGTTATTAATAACGCTATGGGTGTTAAATCATCTCGTGTTGGTTACGCTACTAAAGATGCTATTAGTGGCGAAGTCGGTATCCGTGGTGTTCGTATTGATACTAAAGATGGTCATAAAACAAGAGCTTCTAGTTTTGATACATTCGGATTAAAAAGTAGAGCCGCTTATACAGTTACTGGTATAGATGAATTAACCGAAGAACAAATCAAAGACTTTAAATATACTATGCCTGGTATTAAAGGCGAAAAAATATATCGTGTTGCTATGCAAGCAACAGGTGTAAAAACTGGTGCCGGCAATAATACTCACTTCCTAATTGGTTCCGCAGACGAATTAACAAAAACATTCGGTAAAAATGCTAGTTATGTAGGTGTATTTAACGGTACTAAATTAGATACTTCTGGAGCAGCTCCTGAAACATTACATAGTCTTGGCTATACAAGACAAAGTGGCATGGTAGTTGATGCTACGGCAGATACTATTTTAGCAGAAACACAACGAGCTTATCTTGGCTCTTCTGCTAGAAAATTTAGAAATTATGATTTAAAAGATGCTATTCGTTTACAATGGCATGTAAAAGATTTGCGTAAACAAGCCATCAAGAATTTAGGTGCTGGTGCTTCTGAAAAAGCAATATTTAAAGAAGCCATGCGAATTGATAATGCTATGTTTGAAGCATCTAAAGACCCGAATTTTAGAGAATCTGAATATGCTAGAAAATTTGGTTTTAAATTTAATGGTGATGCAGATGCTTATTCTACAACCATAGATTCTTATCATCATATGGTAGAGCAAGCTTGGAAAACACAAGATGCTCAAAATTATATGATTGATACATTAAAAGAAACAGTACCTGGTTTTGATGGTCAAACTTTTTCTAATGAAGGATACAAAAGAGCAGCTACGCAATATAAAACATGGATGGAAACTGTTATAAATGGCACTCCTAATAAAGAAGGCGTTGGTATTACTGGTATTGGTTTACGTAATAACGAAGCTTATTCTCGTGCTCATTTTTCTATGGCTGGATGGGGCAACGCAGCAAATGATGCTGAATTAGTTGTTGGCACTAATGGTGTTAATTTAACTTCTAAAATGTCTGCTATTGACCCTACATTAAAATCATTAGATGACCCACGACAAGCATTATATTATGGCAAAGGTATTATTAAACATTTACATAAAACAGGACAAATTTCTGATATTAGTTGGATGGATGGCATTACATCTATTGAAAAATTAAATGAAGGTTTTTCACAATATGTAAAAGACAATATTGAACATACACCATCTTGGGTAAAAACAACATCTACTGATATGAATGTTCACGCTATAGATTCTTTTTATGGATATGATTCATTAGATGATGTAAAAAATGTTATTAGTATGGTTGGTTCTCAAACACCATTTACTATGGATGACATTAATAGTAATAATACTAAATTTGCTGACAAATTAGATAGAATTATTGACCAAACTGTTGATGTGAATGAAGACCAATTACAAGATTCTGGTAAAAAAATATTTAATGGCATAAAAGATAGACATCAAACTGCCGTTAAAGATTTCGCTTTAAAAAATATTAAATCTGCTATTAAAAATGGTAGAGAAGTAATTATTGGCGAAGATGCTATTTTAATAGATGGTCAAAAATTGCCGTTAGGTGTATTAACTAATGATTTACATGGTGGTTTATATACAAGTATTAATGGCACTAAATATGCTACTCAATTACGATATGGCGTTATCGAAAAATGGGATAAAAGTGCTAGAAAAATGGTACCTGATAAACTTGATTTAGTTAATAACTATATTCAAGGTATTGAATCTGTTGGCGATAAATTAACAGATAAAATTTATGCCCCAGAAAAAGATAATCCTATTGGTTCTATCTTATCGTATTCTAAAAGATATATGGATACTGACTCTATTGCTACATTAGGTACAGCTCGTGAAGCAACAGATAGTTTATCTGTAAGTGTATTTAAAACCATGCCAGAAAACTTAGCTTTCATATATAAAAATGATGATACTCATCAAAAATTATCTGTCGAAGAATTAAATGACCCTAATACTCTATTAGAAAAAAAATATAGTCATTTAATTGCTACTATGAAAGAAGCTAATGAAAAAGGGCAAACCGTTAGTAGTAATGATGCAAAAGTAATTGCGGAAACAGAAGAGTTCTGGAAAAAAGATTTTGCTGAACATGTACCTGATGCAAATAAAGAATTAGTTGAAGTATATAATGATGCAGAATTCCATGGCAAATCTGTAAAACATGGTTTAGCTGGTACTATGAATACTACATTCGCAGCATTTGGTGGTGTTGGTACTGGTGCTCGTGGTATTGAACGACAATTAGAAGAAGGCTTATACATCGATAAATCTGCTGTGAATCGTGCTAAAAAGTATCATCCTAACCTTACTATTAAAGCAGATAATTCTATTACGACAGAAGCACAATTAAGAGCTTTTAAAGCCATTAAAGAAGAAACAGGCCAAGACTTAGTTGATACTCTCGGTGGTTATAACTATGATATTTCTACTGACACAATTGATGCTATTGTAAAACCATATTTAGAAGCAAATCCAGATACACCTGAATATGTAAAAAACATGATTAGTAGTTTATCTACATATGATGGTCAATCCATATTAATGCCAGAAGCATTAGATGCTGGTATGGACCAAGCAAGCCGTATTAAAAGAATCGATACTAGTAAACTTGCCACAACAGAAGAGTCAACTAGAAAATTATTCGCTATGCAAGGATTGGCTCCACAAATTTCTTTTGAAAATGGCAGAGTTATTTTTAAACAGGGCGAAGGCACATTATTAGAACCTGGTAGCAATGCTATTGTTCTAAAAGGTTATTCTGGCGAAACGATTCATGAAGTAGCAGAACATAATTTGGCTACTATTTCTTACATGCAAAGCGGTAGAAAAGTTAAACAAGCTAAAATTGAAGCTATTTTACAAGAATATAAAGATAACTTTAGTTTACCAGACTCTTCACCTATTAAAGAATCTGTTGGCGATATCTTACGAAAGTATGGTATTAGAGAACAATTAGAATTAACTCCAGTTACTTCAAGAAACGTATTGAAAGTCGAAACAGGTGGCGAAAAAGGTGCAGCTCGTGTATTACAAGCTGGTATGGGACAAATTGACCCTCGTATCGGAATATTCTTAAATGCAGTCAATTTAAGTAACTTAAAAGGTGAATCTATTTCTTTTGATTTGGCTAGAAATGCCAATCGAAATGGTTTATGGAAATCATTAATTAAAGAAGCTAACCCTAATGCTAACTATAAAGAATTAATAGATAACGCATTGCAACAATCTGGTTTTGGTAGTCTACAAGAAGTAACGACAGCCGCTATGGATGAACGTATGCTTCCATCAAAAGTATTAAGAAGTGCTTTTGGTGCACAAGGTTTATCCGAAGACTTTTTAGCACTATCTAATGGTCGTGCTGGTCGTGCAAAACATATGGAAGCCGGTATTGATGTTGCTGAACGTATATCTTCTAACTTATCTCATATGGGTGTATCTCCAGAAAATATTAAACGTCATCTTGATAGATACTTTGAAGGCACTATTGTAGATGGTTCTAAAGTATTAACTGACCACGTTAAATTAGTCAAGCCAGATAAATTAGAAAAACTTGCTAATCGTTTAGAAAGAATGACTACTCAAAAAGTAGAAATTAATGGCGAAATCCATCATATTCAACATCAATATAGAAGATTCCGTCAAGAACGTATGAGCGTCGATAAAACAATTTATAAAGATATCATGCTTGACCATAATATCTTTACTAAATCAGCTATGAAAAATTTCTCAGAAGATGAACTCACAGCTATTAAAAAAGCATTAGGTGAAACTAATGCAGCACTACTTCCAGAAACAAATACTAAAGATATTTTTGACGCTAGACGAAAACATTTTAATGATAGTCTTTCTTATACAACTGGCGAAACGGCTGTTATGACTGACGGCAATTTCATTTGGAACGATAGTATCGAAAGTGAATTTAGAGAAAAATATAATTTATCTAAAGACCAAGTAGAAAAAATTGCTAATAAAATAAAAAACGCTGGCTTTGAACATATCACAGCAGATAAAATAGCACAAAGTCATCAGTTTAATACAAATAATATTGCAACCGCTATTAGTGCTGGTGAATTAACTGAAGAAGAAGTTAAACGATTTGCTGATACACAAGGTATAGGGATTACTTCCTTAGAAGATTTCAGTAAATTATCTGAAGGTGAAAAGAAGCAATTTTTATCTAGTAGTAGTCCTAAAGTCATTGACCTTGGTGAAACAATAGGTGACATTAAAACAAGAGCCAAAGATGCTAAAGGCACTGGTAGATATTTAGCATTAGGTTATAGAATCCCTGGTGCTGAAGATAGATACGGCAATCAATTAATGTCAGATGCAGACAATAAAATTAAATCGGCATTAAATGAAGCTAGTAAATATGGCGTAAATCCAGATGTTACAGAAGAAAATTTAGTTGAAAAATTAGACGAAGCTACTACAGCTATTGGCAACCAAGTAACAAAAAAAGGTGGATTCATGCATCAACTTGAATCTGCTAATACAAAAGGTATGATTTCTACTGCTATTGAAGAACGAAGAATTATTAATAGTGATAAACATTTTATTGGTAACTTCAAAGTATCTGATTTAACAGAATCAAGAGTTAGACCTGGCATCATTGGTATTTCTGAAAAAGACGCAAGAGCTTTATACGGAAAAGAATTAGAAGATATTCTTGGCAAGAAAAATGCTAAAGGTGCTATTGATGAAATGATTGGCCACATGAAACATCATGGTACTGCTAGTCAAGCGATTCGTTATCCAGCTCAACGTCCAGATTCTTTCTCTAATGCATATACATTTATTGATGACACATTAAAAGGCGGAGAGCTATCTATAGATAAAGTAACTATGGGTGCTATGGGCGGTGACTATGATACTGACCAAATCGCAAATTCTATTAAGAAATCTATGGCTACTATTACAGTAAATGGTGAAACAAAACGATTAGCTATTTCTCAAGCCGCATTTGAACAATTAAATAAAATGGAAAATGTATCTGCTGTTATGGATGACTCAGATATCTGGAATAAACATCAGGTAGAATCTATGCTCGAAGGCAAAGGCAGAGAACATTTCCACGATAAAACATTAGAAGATATTCGTGAAGAAGTTAAATATGGTAGCAAAGGCAAAAAATTTATGGCAACTGACGATACTAAAATGGCAAGTATTGCAGCTGGTGTAGGTGGCTTAGACGCTGGTATATTTGACGTAAGAGCTGGTCGTGATTTTACTGACCAATTAACATATGCTCCAATCGCAACAAAAGATAAAAAATTTGCTACAGCATTAGCTGCTATCCGTAATATTCCAGAAACAGCAACATTGACTCCTAAATCTGGTTTGGGCACTTCTTTTGATTATTCCGCATTAGCTACTTTTGATGATTTTTCTAAAAAAGCATTTGATGTAGTCAATGCTAAAAACCAAAAAGATGTAGAAAAGAAAGCAGCCATTCTTTATGATGCTACTGTAAATATGCTTAGTGATGAAGCTATGCGTGGCAAAGTCTCTAAAGAATTAATTGGTTCTAAAATGTTCGGAGTCGAAGGAGACCATGTTCATAATATTGCTAAAACATTAGTAGCTGGTTTAATGCAAACAGAATCTACTGGCATTAATTATGGTATAGGTAGAAATACAGATGAAGTAGCTCAACGTACTCACTATAAAGTTGAAGGTGGCGTAGCTAAATCTGATGAATTATATGCTGAGAATTCTCCATCTGGTAGACTAAGAGATGCATCTTCTACATTTGATGAAATTCAAACTGGTGATACTAAATATACAAAAGCTAATACTAGATATAAAGCTAGAAATATTAACGCTAATGCAGTAGCAGCTTATGTCAATGGATTAGAAAAACGACATAGAGGCATATTGAATCCAATAGAATCTATGAACGTATTAAATTCTAATACACAAGATGAAGCACAAGCTAAAGCAGAACTTGGTGCAGAAAGTAAAGCTGTTTCTGATAATAAAGCAACAGTAGCTCGTATGCAAAAAGCTGGTGCTGAAAATAGAGCTGGCCAGGCTATTGCACAACAACAAGATGATGCTCAAGAACTAGGACAAAAAGTATTTGATGATGTAGCTGGTAAAGCTAAACGTATATTAATGGATGAAAAACCTAAATTACCTACAGGTGGCTCATTTAGTAAAATTGCTTTAGGCGCCGCAGCTGGTATTATGTTATCTGGTTATAATAGTAATATAGTTAAACGAATGCCAGCTCCAGCAACTGACCAAGCACAAGATGCACGTAATGCTGACCAAGGATATTCTATCTCTCAAATTCCTAAATTGTCTGATACATCTTTGCCTATTCTTCAAGGTGCTCCTAAAAAGGGATATATTATTAATATCAATGCTAATACTCCTGGTGGACAAGATATATCTCAACAATTAATCCCTGCGGCTATCGCTAATTCTATGAATGGTGGTAAAAATGTAAACATTAATACATCATTTAATAGAAATGATAATCGTATGACTAATAGTCAATTAAATAGTATGGTAAACCAAGCTTTATCATCTTTTTAATTTAATATATAGAAAAGAGAAGTTCTTAACTGAACTTCTCTTTTTCTGCATTTTGTAGTAATATATAGTATGACTAAACAAACAAAATAATTATTTTGATATACATAAAAAGGAATTATATGAGCGAAGAAACTAAAGACGCTTTAGCAATTTCAAAAGAAGAAACGCTAACTCCTGAAATTGATGATAAAATGCAAGAAAAGCTCGACGCCATATCTAAAACGAGAGATATAATTAATGACGACAGCTTTTTACTTCCAGAAATGGGAGATTTTTATTTAGGTGCAGTCGATACTGAATACCTAAAAATACTAGACAAAAAAATAAATGGAACTACCGATGAAGATGCAAGTGCTAGACGAACAGCATTTTGTGCAGATACTCCTCCTGTATTTAAAGCAGAAACAAAATATGACGCTGGACAACATGGTTTATTTTTAGAAATTAAACCAGAATTTACAGAAGATATTCGAGAATCTGGCGTACTTGATGGTAGAACATTAATATGCTCTATTGATGCCATCTATGAAAAATCTGGCATCAAAGCTAATCAAGATGCTTTCGAAGAATATAAAAAAAATATTTTAAATCAAACAAAAGTATCCCCTGACACATACATTAAAAATAAATATGTTAAATTTGTTATTAATGGGCTTAATGTTCCATCTACAAGTATTTGGGCAGTAGACCATATTCATGCTAATAATGATACTAAAACTATTAAAATTAATGGACAAGATAGAGAAGCTAGAAAATTAAAAGATGGTACTTATAAATATCTTTTAAAAACTGGCGATGTACAACAAAATGTAAATGCTGAAAAACGATTAGAAGAACTCATTAATAAAAATAATGGCGTTCTTTATGTATTTGTTGATAAAAGTCAATTAGGGAAAATTAATCAAATCTCTAACGAAAATGATAAAGATTCGGCTATTGATTTTTCTCAAATTGATAAATTAAATAAAGCATTATTGCATATCTCACAAGATTTTTTAAATGCTTTAAAAAATGATTGTCAATATAGCCCAGCAGATTTTGATAAATATATTAAAAAAGAAACAGCTTTTAATTTTAAAAATGATAAAGCAAGAAATGTTAATATTAATCCAAGCAAATTATTTATTGGATATTTTCAAAATCTAGGCACAGAATCTCAAGTACGAGAAACATTAAATAAATTTAAAGATGATAATTCTGTTAAACCACTAATTCAAATCGTTAATAATAATTTTGAATCTGAAAAAAGTCCAGTAACTGGTGTAGCTAATATTGGATTAGATATGCATACATTATCTGGCACAGCTTATTTCCAAACAGATAATAAATGGTTTAATGCTGGTAAATATTTATTGACAGCTCCTGGTGATACCGAAGCTAACGTCGCAGAACCAAATACTGAAAATCCATATATTACTAATGGTTATGATATTGAAGACCAAAAATATGTAGATGCCTTTAATTCTGTATTCGATGAATTAGACGACAGATATAGAATTCAAAAACAATTACTTGGTCAAGATAAATACCTATTAAATGACTGGACAGTATTATTAGGTGATGTTTTATTTATGATTCCTCCAGAAAGTATTATGATGCAATCTACATCATCTGGAGAAACAATGCCATTATTGCGTGCTAAAAACCAAATGGTAAAAAGCAATAAAGATGGCAGACGAGTGATTACATTAGATACTTATTTTTATGGAGATAAAGGAATTAATGGTTTCCCATATCAGGATGAATTACCTAATGGGGAAAAAATCTTATATCATATGAATGGGTTAAGAGCTTTAATTTCTCAATTTAAATTTACTCCATATTTGCCGATAGAAAATAATCTATTAAATAATATATTCGATATTCATGCTGTTATGATTAATAGTATTAATATTGAAAAAGTTAAAGATATTCCTAGAGCATTAAAAGCACAAATTATCTTAACTGAATTTGATTATAATACTTATATGCCAGAAATTACTGATTTAATGGTTACGCTCGGTATTTCTGAAAAAGATAGAAATTATTTTAGTTCTTCTATTAACTGGAAAGTATTTAGATATTATTATCAACGTGCATTAATTAATGGCAATGAATTATCTATTAAAAACTTTGACTTTAATTCATATCAATATACAAAAGAACATTTAAAAAATCATACGATTTTACAGCCAATGAAATTCCATAATTCTACATTACGTATGTACATCGCAGACGAAGATTATCTCGATATGATGATGGACCAACGTATGGAAGATATTTTTGGTGTCGATAGAAATTTAAAACCAAAAAATAAAGAACAATGGGATGAACTTGGTAGAATCGGTGAACTAGGAGATGCCATTGCAAAAGCAGCTGCTTCTAGTGAATGGAATAAAGCTTTAAAAGAATATACTGAAGCTAATACAGATATTGATTTAATTAAAAAACCACAACAATTCCAAACCACAAAAGCAGAATTTAAAAATCTCGAAAACCCATCAAAAAACGTATTGCCTAAATTAAAAGATACATTAATGAATCTTGACTTTAAAAACAAAGGCGACATTAAAGATATAACATATTCTTCAAATCAAGTATTTACTGATACTAAAACACACGACACTATGTTATGTCGTATATCATTAGATATTCATTTAGATAAAAATAAATATCAAAATTATTTAAAAAATGATAATGATGTTATTTCTGTAGCATATACAGCTAAATATGAATTAGTAGATGATGATAACCATAGCTATAAACGCGTTAGCGATTTTGTATTAGATACAACAACACAAAGTTCTAATTTATTATCTGCGGCAGATAGATATACAACTCAAAAAAAATATACAGATTTTGATATGGGTGAATTAGAAACATCTAATGACGGTGATTGGCAACAAGCTACTAATATTTTTAATTATTCTTTATTAAAATATGTAGAAGTCAATTTACCAGATTTAATCGTAACGAATTTCCAAACTATTTTCCAAAATAATTTCTCTAATACTGCGACATTAAATGCTTCTGGTCCATGTTGCCAATATATGAGTGGAGATTCTATTCAATTTAATGTACAAATGACAACGAATAACAAAGAAACAGCTTCTTATTTATCTCGCTTATCAAGAACCATTAATCTATATGAAAAGAAATATAGAATGATTCTTCCATGTTATCCATTAAAAATAGAATCTGACTTTACAAAATTAATTGATATTAATGATGTAATTCCACATAGTATTGATGTACAAACAGTAAAAGGCGTCCCTGGTTGGTATGATATTAATATCACATTTATATCTGTAGATAAGACATTAAGACAACGTGAAGCCATGTCTGCTATCGAAGGTATTAACTCTGGCTGGAAAGAAAACTCTTGGTTCCAAGATGAATATAAAGATACTAATATGGCTAACTTCGAAATGCTCAAACAAGTTATGGGACAAGTCGAAGTATATCCAGATTTAGAACTTCCTAAAATTTCTGAATTAGAAAAATTAGGATTTAAATTTACTAGATATTTATTCCAAGATGACAGAATTTATGTTGACCCAGATTTTTATTTTGTATATCTTGCTCCATTAAATTCACAAGTATTAAGAGAAACAGTTCTTAAATTAATTAAACCAGATGGCTTATTAAATGGTGACCAAACTATTACTGATGAATCGGGAGCTCAATTTGATTTGATTGCTAAAGACGGTCTTGGCACATCTGTTCAAAATATGAATGATGTTGCTAAAGAACAACAAAATCAGATGAATGACGCAAAAGAAGCTTCTAAAAAAATTGCATTAAAGAAACTTAATGAAAATTTAAAACAAGCTGCTCATCAAAAAGGTCAAGAAAGTAATCTCGATGCTTGGGAAGTATGTAAAGATATTAAAACTATTTTCTTAGAACGAAAATACGATAAAGAATTAAAATCTAATATTGCTCGTAAAAAAGCAGATGCAGCACTAGCTGATAATGGCCCAGACTCAAAAATCAAAGCTCCTAACGGTAAGTTCTTTAAGCAAAACGATATAGATTATTTAATTAAAAACAAATATACGCAAGAACAAGCCATCGCTTTATTATCTAAAATAGATAAATACACAAAACCTGTTGAAGCTGATACTAATAATTCTTTAGAAAAACATAATACTGAAGACAATAAATTAGAAACACAAAAGCCTACGGATATTAAACAAGCTAAAGATATTTTTGGTAAAACTAAAGAACCTAAAAAAGAAAGCCAAGAAAATCAAGATAACAAAGACGCTACAACTTCTGCTCATGTACAAGCAGAAATTCAAAAAGAAGGCAGAAAAATTACAGAAGGTGAATGGGTTAATGAACAAATTACTAAATCACTTTCAGCTGCTAACGACTTTTTATATTATCTTGAAAACACACCAATCACATTAAAAAAGACTGATGTAATTAATAGTGAAAAAGATGAAGATGGGAAGTTATTAGAAAAAGGCAAAGATTGGTTAAAAGTTCAACATGTATCATTAAAAGAACAAATTTATGCCTATACAAAATATTGGTTTGAATTTGATGCAACAAGAGCATTATGTGAAGCATTATATATTAATGTAAACGATAATTTCTTATCTGTTGTTAGTGATATTATTTATGCCGCTGCTTGTAATGCAACAGCCGATAAAGAATATTCTAGTAAACAAAAAGCTACTGACTGGAAACCAAATCCGAACTTTATTGCTGTTATTAATGGTCTATCTCAAGATGCGTCTGAAAGACAAGAAGCATTAACTATTTCAGAAGGCGTAGAAAAAGGTCTTGAATTTGGTCCATTTAGATTTAAAATGTATTCACAAGATACAGTTAACGCCATTACTGGAGAACAAAATACAAACGTAAGCTCTGATAATAATAAAAATAAAATTAACAGTGCCATGTTTGTACTTGACCCATACTACAGAAAACATAAAGATGAAGTTGAACAATATAAATTAAATTGTATCGTAAACGGTAAATATGCTACGATTGCTTATTTACGTTTAGTATTTTATTGGTTAGCTCGATTAACACAAGAATATGTATATCCATCTATCAATTCTGATGTGTTAAGAAAAACATCTATTACGGAACTCGATATTCAACATCAATATAAAAAATCTAGAGTATCAGATAATGTTGATGAACAACTCCTTAAAAATATTGAGTTCTTTAAAAAGAATGAATACCAAATTGATTCTGGTAAAATCTTCGTAGCTAATTTATTAACTGCTTGTGATGGCGATTCTAAATTACTAAGTCGTATCAAAGCGAAAGAATATAATGCTTTGTCTTCTTATCAAAAAGGTTGTGTCATCCCAGGTAAAACTGTAAATCCAAATGAAACCAGTGCTATGGTATTTAGAAAAACAATTATGGCATTAGCTGGTGTTGGACGTATTAAAGATATTAATACGATGGGTGTATCACAAGATAAAATCGTTAATAAGATAGTTAACACTATATATGAAAAGAAATATATAGAAGCAGCTGAAAATGTAACGACATATGCCTCTCATGCTTGTCATGATATGATTGTATATGATGCTAGAGGAAGAATGCTTAGAGCATTCCCTACATTCTATATGATGCTTATTGACGAAGGACGTGACGTTGGAAAATGGCATTTACACGATAATTATTATAACAATAATGCATTGGGGTCTATTGTCATAACTCGCTCTAAAGACAATCCTGTAGATGTTGCAGAAATTACTATGAGTAATTTTTATGGTTCATTCTTATTAACTGGTGATGATTCTTTCTATTCCAATACTCCTGATATTTCTTTGATGGATGCATTTGCTGATATCGTAACCCCTATCGTGATTCCTAGTGAACAAAAGAAACTAGAAGAACGAGAACGAAAAATTAAAGACATGAAACCAGCATTACGATTGGTACCAGGAACTAAATTAACTGTAAAACTTGGTTATGGTGCTAACCCTAATTTAATGCCAACAGTCTTTAATGGTGTTATTGCAGAAGTATCTGCTGAAGATGAAGTCGTATTAGAGTGCTCTGGATACGGGCAAGAATTAATTAATCCTATCTTAGAAGATATGGAAGCTTACCATTTACCAAGACAAGATGACTTAATTGGTGCTTTTGCTAATACAGAATCTCCGATTAATATTGTTCGTGGCTTATTTACTCAGCGTGGTGGATTCCTTAAAAAATTAGGCAGCCATATTCCTATCATTTCTGATTATATAGATAGAAATGCATTTGGCATTACCAATTTTGGTAATCCTGATTTTGCAGATATCTTTAAATCTGGTGAGCCATGTCAAAATATTTTCTCCGTTACGGCTCCTAATAAAATTAGTGATGATGGAGAAATTGTAGCTGATGGACAACAAATCCAAATTTCATTCGATGTATTTGGTCGTTCTCCATGGGATGTTATCCATATCGCTAAATCATTAAATCCAGATGCATTAGCTGGCATTAGAAACTTTGGTTTGCGCCAAACTGTATTTATGGGTATGAATCGATATTATTATGCCTATGATTATGCAAAAGACAAAAATACAAATACTATCGTAGAAAAACGAAAACCATTCCAACAATTCCATATCTATAATTCCTATCAAGATATTATTCAAAATGGCTGGGCTACATCAACCAAAGATATGCATACAGTAGCTGTTGGTTTATATCAAAACAGTGGTTCCTTTAATTCTGTAAGTCAAGAAAAAATTGGTCCATTATATGCCGATATTGATATCTATCCAGATATTCAAAAAACAATGACATATGATACAGGATTAATTACAAAAGGGATTCCATATGTTGGCACCATTACTAATTCATTATTTAATAACGAATATGTAGAAGATTTCTTAAAAATGTTTGATATCTTCGATATTCAAGATGAAAAAGGTATGGTGAATAATAACCAAGATATTGCATGGCGTATGACAGCATCTGGTTTACGACAAGCCGTTGCTAGAATGTATACTGGTGATATGGTTGTAATCGGTGACCCATCTGTTAATCCACTAGATAGAATTTATGTATATGACGAAGTAAATGGTATTCGTGGACAAGCTATTGTTGCCGAAGTATCTCATATGATTACACAAGAAGGCTTCACGACAGTTATTTCTCCAGAATGTATTGTTACGGTAGATGATAAATTCGAAAGTGCTACTCATTCTATATTCCATAATTTAACTAATATTGCTATGTTTACAGTAGCTGCTACTCATAGCATGTGCGTGTTAAAAGACAGTTTTAAAAATGTTAGAACACAAGCAAAAGAATATTGGTCAAAAAATAATATGAATGAAAAAACTT
>ENA-OWLL01000202-OWLL01000202.1-metagenome-genome-assembly--contig:-NODE-202-length-16109-cov-6.605207_pt1 | contig 16109 bp, 8 predicted proteins | sample MGYA00245347_ERZ651098 | MGnify/ENA primary metagenome ERZ651098 (study PRJEB26857, sample SAMEA4031767) | metagenome | biome: human; feature: oral; material: saliva | place: Philippines | collected 2014 | study...
TGTAATAACTTGTATTGTATAAGGTAAATTATAAATTACATGTACCCTTCATGCAACAACTGAGAGGAATTCTATATAATATGGTATAATATAGAGATTGAAATTATATCCCCTTTAGGGGACTAGAGTTAGGAGAGTTCATGATTCGCAAATCTACAATTTTAAAATCTTTAACAGCTTTGGTAATGTCTGCATTATCTAGTACAGCCGTACAAGCAGAAGTATTAGTGCCTATTGATCAATTCTTGGCGAATACTACGCGTCATTACGAAGCTAATCAATATAAAACATCCTATACGGTATATGTACCTCAAACAGTATTACAAGGAAATACTATCGTTTTAGATCCTGCTGCTGTTGGTGAACCTGTAAAATTGCCCACAACTAGCAAAAATGGCACGACCTATGTCGATATTGAGTCTGATCCAGCTATGCTCGGTGTAAGTTATACAAAAACTAATGGACAATTAACATTAGGTCCTGCACCACAAGCTTCCACGGTAAAAGCTCCGTATACAATGCAAACACCATTGTCTTGGGCCTTTGATCCATGGCCAACACAGGGAACTCCATATCAAGCAAAACTTAATGCTAGCGGCGATAATATCATTTCTCCAAGCTGGTTTAAATTGCATAGCCTGGGCCTCGAAGCAAGTCCTAATGTAAGTATTGATTATGTTAACGATTATAAGAGTAAAGGTTACCACGTATGGCCTTTAATTACGAATCGATTTGACCCTGGCTTTACTAGTGGTATCTTAGCAGATCAATCTGTATGGAAAAAATATGCTCATAACCTCGTGCAATATGCTTATATTTACGGCTTTGATGGGTATAACTTTGACTTTGAAAATATTGATTATGCCGACCGTGATCGTTTAACAGCCTTTGTAGCGTATTTATCTAACCATTTACATCAATACAATATTAAAACATCCATTGATGTAACTGGTTATTCTGATAGCCCAGAATGGTCTTTAGTATATAACCGCGGCGCCTTTGCAAATTCCGTAGATTATGTAGTTCTCATGGCTTATGACGAAACATGGGCTAAGAGTACCACAGCAGGTCCTGTAGCAAGTTATCCATGGGTTCGCAATCATACAGAAAAAATGCTTTCTGAAGTGCCATCCCAAAAACTAGTACTTGGTGTGCCATTCTATATGCGCTTATGGCATGATACAAATGGATATGCTAAGGGCGAAACATTGGCTATGAAAAATACAGGTAGTTACTTTGCAAACTACAAGGATAAAATGACATGGGATGATAGATTAAAATTATATTATTTATCTATCCCAACTGGCTCTGGTTCCGATCGTATTTGGTTTGAAGATAATACGTCTTTAGGTTTGAAATTAGACCTTGTAAAAGAATTACAGCTCGGTGGTTTTGCTGCATGGCGTAAAGGCTTTGAAGATGAAAGTACTATCGCTATGATTCAAGGTAAAGACTTAGGTCGTGGCATTCCTAAATCTCCTACAGCAGTCGCTCCTGAACCTGTAGTAGAAGAAACAAAACCATTAACTAAACTTGAACAATACAAATTGCGCTTAGAGGAAAAAGAAAAGGCAAAAGCCGCAAAAGCAGAAGCTAAACGCAAGGCTAAAGAGGAATAAGAATTAGCTAAACGTAAAGCTAAGGAAGAAGCGCAGCAAGCTAAAGCGGAGAAAAAACGTTTAGAAGAAGAGGCTAAAGCGCAAAAGGAACGTGATGCACAAGAGGTAAAGGATAAAATTGCTTCTTATAAGAGTCATGGTTCTGTTCAAAATACAACTACTAAAAACGAATTAACAAAATCTGTACAAGTAGTAAAACGCTAGAGTTTGACTGCTTTCATAGTACGTAGTAAAATAAAAATATTGATTATAAAACGGCAACTAATGAGGTTGACTATATGAGGAGGCCCCTACATGAATGAAAAATATGTAGCCCAAGATATTGAGAAAAAGTGGCAACAGTATTGGGAAGATAACCATACATTTAAAACAGAATATGATGAATCTAAAGAAAAATACTATGTATTAGAAATGTTCCCGTACCCATCTGGTAACTTACACATGGGTCACGTGCGTAACTATTCCATCGGTGACGTAGTAGCTCGTTTCAAAAAAATGAAGGGCTTCAACGTGTTACATCCAATGGGCTGGGACTCCTTTGGTATGCCTGCAGAAAACGCAGCTATCAAACATGGTATTGCACCTAAAACATGGACACTCGACAACATCGAGAACATGAAATTGCAACAAAAAGCACTTGGCTTGTCCTATGATTGGGACCGTGAAGTTGCAACATGTAAAGAAGATTACTACAAATGGACGCAATGGTTCTTCCAACAATTTTATAAAAAAGGCTTAGCCTATAAAAAAGAAGCTAAAGTAAACTGGTGCGAAACTTGCCATACTGTATTGGCTAACGAACAAGTTATCGATGGTGCTTGTTGGCGCTGTGACAACCCAGTTGAGAAAAAAGACTTGTCTCAATGGTTCTTGCGCATTACAGAATATGCTGATCGCTTGTTAACTGATTTGGACACTCTTGATCATTGGCCACAACGCGTTAAATTGATGCAAAAGAACTGGATTGGCCGTTCTGAAGGTACAGAATTCTCCTTTGAAGTACCATCCATCAATGAACGCGTATCTGTGTATACTACACGGGTTGATACTATTTATGGCGTAAGCTATGTAGTATTGGCTCCTGAACATCCATATGTAGAACGTCTTATTGAAAATGCTCCTAACAAAGCTGAATTAGAAGCTTTCATTACACGTATGCGCAATATGAGCGATATTGACCGTACATCTACAGAAGCACCTAAAGAAGGTATGTTCACTGGTTCCTATGCAGTAAACCCAATGTCTGGCGAACAAGTTCCTGTATGGATTGCAAACTATGTATTGGTAGACTATGGTACTGGTGCCGTAATGGGTTCCCCTGCGCATGATGAACGTGACTGGGAATTTGCTCATAAATATGATTTGCCTATTAAACAAGTCGTAGCTCGTGAAGGTGAAGAATACAGCCTTGAAAAATGGCAAGAATGGTACCATGAAGATGGTATCCTCGTTAACTCTGGTGAATATAATGGCCAAACATCTGAAGAGGCTCGTAAAACTATTACAGCTGCTCTTAATGAACGTGGCATTGGTGAAGGTAAAGTAAACTTCCGTCTTCGTGACTGGTTGATTTCTCGTCAACGTTACTGGGGCGTGCCAATTCCTGTAGTATATTGTGAAAAATGTGGTGAACAACTCGTTCCTGAAGAAGAGTTGCCAGTACGCTTGCCAGAGGATGTTAAATTTGAATCTGGTGCCGTATCTCCATTGGCTACATCTGAAAGCTTCCTAAATACTACATGTCCTAAGTGTGGTGGTCCTGCACGTCGTGAAACAGACACAATGGACACATTTATCGATTCCTCTTGGTACTTCTTGCGCTATACAGACGCTAAAAACGACCAAGCTCCATTCGATAAAAAAATCGCTAACTACTGGATGAACGTTGACCAATATATCGGTGGTATTGAACATGCTATCTTGCACTTGTTGTACTCTCGATTCTTTGTGAAAGTTATTCACGATTTAGGCCTTATCGAAGCTAATGAACCATTCCGTGGCTTGTTGACACAAGGTATGGTTCTTAAAGAAGGCAGCAAAATGTCTAAATCCAAAGGTAATGTAGTTTCTCCAGAAGAAATTATCAATACTTATGGTGCAGATACTGCACGTTTGTTCATTCTATTTGCAGCTCCTGTAGATCGTGACCTTGATTGGTCTGACCAAGGCGTTGAAGGTTCTTACCGTTTCTTAGGTCGTGTATGGCGTATTGTTGATGCATACAACGAAGAAGCTAAGAAAAATGTAACTGGTGAACTTACAAAAGACGAATTTGCATTGCGTCGTGAATTACACCGTGTTATCAAAAAGGTAACAGAAGACCTCGATAACAACTTCAACTTCAACACTGCTATTTCTGCTATCATGGAACTAGTAAATGCTATGTACGCTCATAAGGACAAAGCTGAAACAATCAATAGTGCTTTAGCTAATGAATTAACTCATTCCTTATTACTTCTTTTAGCACCATTTGTTCCTCATATGACAGAAGAGTTGTGGCATGAATTGGGTGAAACTACATCCATCCACACTGAAAAATGGCCTGTATACGAAGAGGCAGCTCTCGTTGTAGATGAAGTAGAAGTAGTATTACAAGTAAATGGTAAAGTTCGTGATAAACTTACTGTTTCCGTAAATATTACAAAAGAAGAATTAGAAACATTGGCTAAAGAGTCTAGCCGTGTTCAAGAGTTTACAGAAGGTAAAAATATTGTAAAAGTTATTTATGTACCTGGTAAACTTGTAAATATCGTAGTTAAATAACGATATTCTATTCGTTTAATACTGTAAGCCCCCAACTACATAGGTAGAAGGGGGCTTATTTTATAGTGAGGTAATTATGGCAAAACGTAGCGATTATATTTCCTGGGATGAATACTTCATGGGCGTTGCCATTTTGGCAGCACAACGTTCTAAAGATCCTAATACACAAGTTGGTGCATGTATCGTTAGCAATGATAATAAAATCTTATCCATTGGCTATAATGGCATGCCTTTGAATTGTAGTGATGATGACTTTACTTGGGAACGCGATTCAGCAGACGATAACAAATATTTCTATACTGTACATAGTGAACTCAATGCTATTCTAAATTATCGTGGTGGCTCTCTAGAGGGTTCCAAGATTTATGTTACATTATTCCCTTGTAATGAATGTGCTAAGGCAATCATTCAAAGTGGTATTAAGGCCGTTATCTACCGTGATGACCTCTACAAGGATACAAAAGAGGTGAAGGCATCTAAACGTATGCTTAAAACTGCTGGCGTAGAAATCATTCAGTACCAACCAACAGGCCGTACTTTAAATATTACATTGTAATAGAATAAATTTTTACTATTATCAAAAGACCCTATATACAAGCGTATATAGGGTCTGTTTCATATGTAGTTTTCCAATATAAATTGATATCTACTAGAGACGTTAGACTAGACATATAGTTCTTTGCTGTCATCCAATTTATGATTGTTTTGTAGTTATGTTTATACTTGTAAACGACCGTCAATCATAATATCAACTTCTTGGCCGTCACGAGTGTAGCCTTTGATATTCATATGTTCATGACCAATCATAAAGTCTACATGTGTTAAGGAGTGGTTAAGTCCACGTTCTTTTAATTCGTCGTCAGATAAACCATCACTATTTTTGAGGCATGTTGGATAAGAAGCACCGATTGCTAAATGGCAGGATGCATTTTCATCAAATAATGTTTCATAGTAAATCATATTGGATTGACTAATAGGGCTATAGTGATCCACGAGGGCTACTTCACCAAGATATTGAGATCCTTCGTCTGTTTCGATGAGTTCTTTAAGAATATCTAATCCTTCTTTAGCCGTGTAATCAACAATTTTACCGTTTTCAAAGGTAAAGGAGAAGTTAGAAATAGGATTGCCTTGGTAGATAAGTGGTTTTGTACTAACTACTTTACCATTTACACCATTCCATTGAGGTGCACAGAACACCTCTTCTGTAGGTATATTAGCATTGAATTTGATACCCTCTTTGGAGAACTCTTCGCCACCTTGCCAAATATGGTCTTCTGGTAATTCGAGAAGTAAATCTGTGCCATTTTCACATGTGTATCGCAATGCTTTCAAATCAAGAGCGTTTAATGCTTCGCGACGATGGCGTAGCTTAGCCATGTGATGCGCATATGTTTCTTTTGCCTCTACATCATTGAGACGGCATAATTTTAATAATGTAAGCCATAGTTGGTCAATTTTTTCTTCATCGGAGCCTTCGTAGCCAAGAAGTTCAGCCCAAAGCACTGTTGGTACAGCGGCTACACACCATGTTACGGATGAGTTCATGATGGCTGTATGGTAGAAGGATAGGACCTTGTTGAGATTGCGTGAGTTTAGGCTAATGCGCTCTGTAGGAATTCCTGCTAACGCCTTTGGATTGGCACTGATAAGTGATAAAAAGGCAGCTTTTTCCTCTACATATTGCTCGTAATATACAGGAATCCATTTAGCCGGTGTTTCTAGAACCGACGCATCAGCATGTAATAAGCGTTGTCGTGTAATTGGGGTATGGCGCCAATTGATGATAACCTCTTTGGCACCCAATTGATAGGCTTCTTCCGTAACGATGACTGCAAAATCTTTATTGTCTACATCAACAGATACGATGAGTGTTTGCTTTTCTTGTAAATTAACGCCAGACTGCAATAAAGTACGGGCGTATTTACGTAATAATTCTTGATTCATTATAGACTCCTTAACATAGTAATAGGATATACCGGTAAAGTATGTTCCTTTAATTCGATATAATTTTGAAAACTCCTGCTTATGTGACTAATAGAGTCACATATAGGAGTTTTTTGTTACATATGGAAACTCTAGTAGTAGGAGGTGACCATATGAAACAAATGATTGTGTCACATAAGTGGATTATAATAATCCTGTGTATTTTAGTAGGAATTTATTTCCTATGGCCTATTATAACAGAAGGAAGCACCATAATGCCAGATTCATCTGTATTAGCCGCTGATACGACAAAGGGGACTACAACTGAACAACAGGATAATACACCCCTTTCTATGAATGGTGATACAGTGCAGCGAGAACCACAACAGGAGGATGGTAAGGATAGTATTGTATATGTAACCGGTGCTATTCAATCGCCAGGTCTTTATAAGGTGGCATCTAGCTCGACAATTGGCGATGTTATAAAGGGGGCTGGAGGTGCACTACCATATGGAGATGTAGAGTCCATCAATTTAGCAGAGACAGTGACAGGTGGGCAGCATATTCATATCAAATTTAACTTTCACGGGAATCCTGAATCATTACTACGAAATCAAAAGATTAATATTAACACGGCTACCGTTAAAGAACTCGATTCACTGCCTGGAATTGGGCCAACCATGGCAAAACGGATTGAAGAGTATCGTCAAAGTAAGGGCGCTTTTACATCTATAGAGGATATCAAGCACGTCAAAGGTATCGGCGATGGATTATTTAAGAAGATACGCGATAAAATTACAGTCTAATTTACCTATTTATTTGACACTGAATATGCTGATCACCTATTCGGAGATAGCCCATTATATTCTAAGTGGTATCATACTAGGCATTTTATGTGCCTATAGCTCGCATTATGTATTGCTCGATACGAGTTGGTATTGTATGTTTGGTGCTGCTGGCTATCTACTATATACATTGGTTAAAGCTGTGGTTCGCTATAGGTTACAACCGTCTTTGTCAATTAAATATATAGCTGTAACCTGCATCGTCTCATGTGCATTAGGTGGCGTATCATTTTTACATGTAAACCATCAAATTAATCAGTATGTAGGGCACACTAAATTCTTTTTATCACAAGAAGGCGAATATGCACTACTCATTGATTCTCCGGTAGATCTAAAAGTGATTGATGGGAAAGAATATAGATCATTTAGTGCTATATTGTTAGGGTTAGTGCCACACAAGGATACGGCAAAAGGCGTACATATTAAGGCCGATGGGCATATTAGAGTAACAATACAAGAAAATCCTACACATCTTCATATGGGGGATTCGATTATTGTTTATGGTACGCCTAGATCTCTCTATTTGACAGAAGAGAGAGGCACTATTGATAAGCGAAATAAGGCAATTCGTAATGAAGATATGGGTGCCATGTTTGATGGTACCTATAAGGTGGTGGATTTACACGCTCTAAAAGAGTATAAGATAGATTCTTATATCGGTTATTATCAACGGTGTCTTCACATAATTGATTCGATGCGTAGTGCTGTTGAAGTATTGATGGAGCAGTATCTATCAGATACAACCAAATGGCTGGGAATTTCATTAGTTCTAGGAGGCCATTATGGAGAATTAGGTCAAGATGTGCTACGTCAATTTGGCTACACTGGTATCATTCATATTTTATCTATATCGGGTTCCCATATTGCACTGTTATTTTCTATCGTATATGGCCTATGCAGAGTATGTCGTATCAGGAAACGTTATGCTATGATGGGTGGTATTATACTATCTATCTTTTATTGTATAGTAGTTGGTTTCAGTGCACCTGTTGTGCGTTCTACCATAATGGGGATTTGGCTTGCTTTAGCCTATGTAAAGGGCCGTATGTATACGGCGAAGCAAGGATTAGCAGTGACGGCTATACTATTTTTACTATATGATCCGTTACTTATATTAGACGTGAGCTTTCAACTATCCTTTGGAGCTACCTACGGACTCTTATTATTTGGCATGCCATTATATCGATGGATCACAGTATTGCCACCGATTGTGAAAGCTCCACTAGTACTCTGCATCAGTGCACAGCTTTTATTGATACCGTTCCAGCTCTATTACTTTCACTATTTGAGTTTAGCAAGTCTTTTTGCAGCTATTATTATTACACCTTTACTTGATATAGCTATTGTTATGTTATTTGGTTGTACCATACTATCCTTACTTATACCAATAGGTATGGTTTGGAACGTAATCGACTGGATATTAACTATCTGTTTATATGTAAATGCGCATCTCGCTAACAGTTCTATATGTCTATGGTGGATAGGTACCATTTCTGCCACATTAGGGGTGTTATACTATGGATGTGTGGGATTACTATATATTAACCTAGTTTCATTAAAGCTTAGATTTAGAACTTTCACAAAAGGAATTGTACTTATGGGAATTGGAATAATTGCTATAGCTTATAGTGGCATCTTATATAGGAATGAAACGATTTTGCATATTATACCTATGAAACAGTCAAATGCATTCCTCATTGTTAAGCCTTATGAAAAAATAGCTATGGTATATATTGATACGCCTGATGCTATTCCTATGAAAGCTAGTGAAATTCGCGTAAGAAATGGACTCCAAAGTTTTGGTATTCCATTAAAAAATGCTCATGTTCAACGATTTCAATCGACGGGCAAAAATACTGTTTTATACAAAAATGATATATCGTCTGTGATGGTCTATAATAGACAAAATGGTGAAAAAAAACTACAATTAAATGATATGAGGAACACTATTTTGATTACCTCTCAGTCGTATATGGTGAATCAAATTGTAGCATTACATTCGAATCGTCCTGTGCTTGTTAGCATGCCTCGAGGAGCGATGCGAGACATTGATCCCGATGCAGAACATGTTCATTTATGGGGCTATCAATATATTCCGGACTATCGATTATGAAAGGAGGACTGGCGATGAATCAAGTATATCTAATCTATGGTAATGAACCACAACTCATAGAAGAAGAGAAACAAAAGTTTTTCTTATCTCATAAAAACCTAGATGTGCGCGTGTTGCATGATGAAGCAGGTCCTTCCAAAATATCAGAACAATTGATGGAGGATTCTTTATTTGGCGATGCCAAGGTATTTTGTCTTATCAATCTACCTATCTTGAAAAAAGCAGGCCAAAAAGAGAGTCAAGAATGGGATGCACTGGCCGATTTACTGATGAATTATACCGGTGATAATCCAGTACTTATTATCTATCACGATATGGTGGATAAACGATTAAAACAAAATAAAAAGATATTAGAATCTATTCCTAATAAGGAATGTAAGCGATTAGAAGGTGACGATTTATTGATGTGGATACGTCAGTATTGCACGTCTCATGGATATACGCTGACGCCTGATGGGTACGACTATGTATCTCACCTATTGGAGTTATGGCAAGATGTGCCGGTTGCCTTTATGCGTACCGAGTTTGATCGATATTTTCTGTTATTAGGGAATCATAAGAAAATTGATAGATCCTTTTTAATGGAACATAGCAGTAATTATGGAGCTAAAAATATCTTTACCTTTAAAGAAGCTCTATTAAAACAAGATGTGAATACCTTATTAGAATTATTTCCGTTTATGTTTAGCTATAAAGAAATCGATCGTGCTATGGGCTATATCGAAGGACAGTTGCGGCTCCAATTATTGGTAAGCGAATGTCGTGCTGCAGGTATGACAGCTAAACAGGTAGAAAATTTTTGTAAAGAAAATGGGGCCTCTTATAAGCCGTACCCTATAAAACTGGCCTATGAAGCAAGTTCTCGTATTTCTATAAAGGCTTTAAAAGCACTCTTAAAAGGATTATATGAGGTTATATTAGATAGTCGCACAAGCAAAGGGGATATGTGGCGATTTAGGGATTTATGTTTGACCTATTGTGGGTATAAGGGATAAAAATGAAAGTACGTTATCGAGTAGTACCAAAACAGAATAGTAAACCTGCTTTCTATGTGAATTGTGATGATAAACAGGTAACCATACAAGCAGCAGATTCAGCATTTAAAACATTAGTGTCATTACAAGAACGATTAGCTGCTTGGTACAAAGAAAAAAATATTTCCTTTGATACGATTCCTACCAATGCAACTACATCTTGCTGCTTTGCGTGGAAGGTAGATGACGATGATGAAGAATTTGCACCATACTACTATGCCGGTGGTTGTGGTGTAGGTGAATTTATTGAAGATGTTGAAGCGCATCGACAAAAATTAGAGGAAGAAAAGATGCCAGAGAGAGGAAAATCCTTCGCTGGCAATAACGATGATGAAATTGATTATGCAGATGAGTTTGTGCCATTTATGGATGCGGTGGAATTGGACTATTTTAATCCAGACCCCACATCGTATGAGTCTGTAACTACAAGAAATCCATCTGTATCAAGTAGCTCATCATCTACATCTTCAGCTAATAGCGGTCATCAACACAAAGGTGGCAAGAAATATCCTCAACGGGCTCCTAAGGATGCACCAACTGATGAGGGTATGATTTTAGGCCCACGCATTGAGGGCACGACCTCCAGCATCATGGGCACTGTAGAAACACCAAGTGTTATTTTTGAAGGTGTGTTCGTTGGCCTTGATAAACGCGATACTAGGACTGGTAAAAGTATCGTAAATGGCAGTATCGTAGATGATACGAACAGTATGAAGTTTATCAAATTTACGAATAGTCCAGAAGAAGGGGATGCCTTATTAAAACAATTAAAGAAATTGCAAAAGGTGCGCGTTCAAGGTAGTGTCAACTTTGATGATCGATTTGATAAGGACTATATTTTATCTATACGTAGTATCGAAGCTATCGAAGAAGACAATACAAATGAACGGACAGAAGACAGACCAGATTCTCGTGTTGAGCTTCATCTCCATACTAAGATGAGTGATAAAGATGCACTCGTATCGATTAAGGATCTATTTAAAACTGTCAAAAAATGGGGCCATCCTGCGGTTGCTATTACGGACCATGGTGTTGTACAAGCCTTTCCTGAAGCACAAGCACTTGGTAAAGAACTTGGTGTTAAGGTTATTTATGGCGTTGAAGGGTATCTCGTTGATGATGCGGATTTAGAAAAGGAATTATCATTAGACGTTGTAAAACGAAAAGATGAAGCGCCTCGATATCACATTATTTTATTAGCTCAAAACATGGTGGGCTTACGTAATCTGTACAAAATGATTTCCATATCCCATTTGGAATACTATAAACGGAGACCTCGTTTGCCTCGTTCTATCATTGAAGAGCATCGTGAAGGTATTCTTATAGGGTCTGCCTGTGAAGCAGGTGAATTGATGCAGGCTATTGTTAAAGGTTCCTCCAAAGAAGAGCTATTAACGATTGCATCATTCTATGATTACCTTGAAATTCAACCACATACCAACAATACATTCTTAATTCGCAAGGGTATCGTGCCAGATGAACAAGCTCTTATCGATATGAATAAGACGGTTATTGAATTGGGCGAAGCCCTCAATAAACGCGTATGTGCTACCTGTGACGTTCATTATTTAACACCAGAGGAAAAGATTTATCGTGAGATTATGTTAACCGCTTGTGGGTTCCCTGATGCGGATGAACAACCGGATTTACATTTGCGTACTACTGATGAAATGTTAGCTTCATTCCCATATTTGAGTGAAGAAAAGGCCTATGAGGTTGTTGTAGCGAATACACGGGCCATCAACGATAGTATTGAAGACATTAAACCAGTGCCAGATGGTACATATTCACCTAAAATCGAAGGGGCCGATGAAGCTTTCACAGAAATGTGTTATGTAAATGCGAAGAAGATTTATGGTGATCCATTGCCTCGCGTTGTACAGGAACGGCTAGATTATGAGCTTGATTGTATCATCAGTAATGGTTATGGCGTTTTATACTATATCGCTCATAAGCTGGTAAAAAAATCACTAGATGATGGCTATCTCGTAGGTTCTCGTGGTTCTGTAGGCTCGTCCTTTGCAGCAACCATGTCGGAGATTACAGAGGTTAATCCATTGCCACCGCATTATATTTGCCCTGAATGTAAGTGGTCGGAATTTTATGAAAATGGTGAATACGCCGGTGGATTCGATTTACCGCGTCGTGATTGTCCTAATTGCGGTCATCCATTACAAACGAATGGTCATGACATTCCATTTGCTATCTTCCTTGGTTTCGAAGGCGATAAGGTTCCAGATATTGATTTGAACTTCTCTGGTGACTACCAAGCGAAGGCTCATAAGTACACAGAAGAACTTTTCGGCCGTGATAATGTATTTAAGGCCGGTACGATTGGTACCATTGCAGATAAGACTGCATTTGGGTATGTAAAGAAATATGCAGAGCTAAGAAATATTCAGGCTCGCAGTGGATTCCTTGAGCACCTCGCAAAAGGTTTTACAAATGTAAAAAATACGACAGGCCAACATCCGGGTGGCATCATGGTTTGTCCTCGTGATATGGATGTGCACCATTTTACGCCGATTCAGCATCCGGCTAATAAAAAAGAGAGTGGCGTATTAACCACTCACTTTGACTATCACTCTATTGAAGGGCGTATGACAAAACTCGATATTTTGGGCCATGATGATCCGACGATTATTCGTATGTTAGAGGATTTGACCGGTATTGATGCGAAGACGATTCCTTTTGATGATCCTAGAACGCTAAGTCTATTTTCTTCAACAGAGGGTATCGGATTGACACCAGAACAGTTGCAAGGGGACCAAGTAGCGAGCCTTGCCGTACCAGAATGTGGTACGAAATTTGTACGGGGCATGCTGGAAGATTCAAGACCGCAAACCTTCTCTGACCTTGTTCGTATTTCTGGTTTCTCTCACGGAACGAATGTATGGCTCGATAATGCACAGGAACTCATTAAAAATGGTACTTGTAAATTGAACGAAGCTATTTCTACTCGTGATGACGTAATGAACTTTTTGATTCATCGTGGCATGAATAAGAAAAACAGTTTCTTCGTCATGGAAAATGTTCGTAAAGGGAAGGGCATTGAAAAGAGAAATAAACAAGGCCAAGCGACTACGGAATTTGAAAAAGAAATGCGAGAAAATAATATTCCTGAATGGTTTATTGAGTCTTGTAAAAAGATTTCCTATCTATTCCCTCGTGCCCATGCGGTTGCTTACGTTATGATGGCCTTCCGTATTGCGTGGTTTAAGGTATATCATCCGTTGGCATTTTACGCGGCCTATTTCTCTATACGTGCAAAAGCCTTTGATTTACGGATCATGACAGGTGATTTGAATACACAATTGAAAGAATTTAATCGTATTAAAGCTCTTGACCGTGGTGCCAGCCCTAAGGAAAAGGATTTGATGTCCGCCTTAGAGGTATCCATGGAAATGTATCAACGGGGATATCGATTTATCAACGTAGATATTCAACATTCTGGTGCTCGTCGCTTTAGCATTAAAGATGGAGCTCTATTACCACCATTTTTGGCTATAGATTCACTTGGTGAAACCGTTGCTGATGCAATTGTAGAAGAACGGGAGACAAAACCGTTTACATCCTTAAAAGACTTGCAACGTCGTTGTAAGGTTTCTGCTACCATCATTGAAACAATGAAAGAACTTAAATGCTGTGGAGATTTGCCAGAGGACGAACAAATGTCGTTATTTGGTTAATTCATCTGATTTGATTAACATTAAAAGGTGTCATCGCTTGATGACACCTTTTTTTGAAAGTTTTGCAGTTTAATTATTTTGGCAGATTTTAGTATAAGGATTTATATTTCATCCAGTTTGTTTTAGCCATTTCTTTTAGCTCTGTACCACGGCCATCAAGGATGGCATTGATTAAGTATTTACTAAAGCCTTTTGCTTGTTGGTATGCAATTTTTGGAGGCATAGCAAGTTCTTGTTTATCAACACGGACATTGATAATAACAGGCCCTTCATTATAGTTTAGAGCTTCCTTGATTTTTTCATCTACTTCGCTAGAGTTTGTAATGCTAATACCTTTTATACCAGCTGCCTCAGCAAGTTTACCAAAATCAGGATTTACGAAGTCTGTAGCATAATCTAAGTAACCAGATGCTTTCATTTCCATGGCAATGAAGCTAAGTTCTTCATTGTTAAATACGAATACTTTCACAGGAAGATTTAATTGTTTTAATGACAACATTTCGCCCATCATCATTGTGAAACCGCCGTCCCCAGATAGGGAGATAACTTGGCGATTTGGACATGCATTTTGAGCGCCTATTGCGTGCATCATTGCATTGGCCATGGAACCGTGGTTGTAGGATCCAATGATACGACGTTTGCCATTTGTTTTGATATGGCGTGCTGTCCAGATAACAGGAGTGCCCACATCGAATGTAAAGATGGCGTCATCAGCAGCCAATTTATTAAGACGATTTACGAAATATTGAGGGTGAATTGCTACGCCATCTTGTTCTGCAACGGCATAGCTGTCCAAATCATTGCGGAATTTAGTGTATGCTTTTCGAACGGTATCGATGAATTCTGTATCATCTCGTTGTGTAAGACGAGGAAGTAGTTCGTGTAATGTATCTTTCACAGAACCTATGATGCCTTGTGTTAATGGAACGCGTGCACCTAGGGCAGATGGATTGATGTCTACTTGAATTACCTTAGCATTTTCAGGATAGAATGGACGATAAGGGAAATCGGTACCTAACATGATTAGTGTATCGCATTGCTCAATAGCACGGTAACCGGATGTATAACCAAGCAAACCTGTCATGCCCACATCATAAGGATTATCCCACTCAACCCATTCTTTGCCTCTGAAAGCATGTACAACAGGGGCTTGTAATTTAGTAGCAAGTTCAACCACTTCGTCATGAGCACCGGCACAACCAGCACCACAGAAAAGTGTAATGCGTTTGCCATTGTTTATATGTTGAACCATTTCAAGAATATCCTCTGATTGAGGAATTACGCGTGGCAATTTAGGCGCATGCCATGTAGGTAATTCATCAATTTCTGTTTCCATAACGGCCACATCACCAGGTAGAACGATTACGGCTACATCGCGATTGCCAACTGCGGCATTCATGGCGCGGAATAGGATTTCAGGCATTTGCTTTGGATTAGAAACGAGTTCACAGAAACAAGAGCACTCTTTAAATAAATTTTCTGGATGTGTTTCTTGGAAATAGTTGAGACCGACTTCGGATTGTGGAATATGAGAGGCAATAGCGAGCACTGGTACACGATTGCGATGACAATCAAATAGACCATTGATCAAATGGAGATTACCAGGGCCAGAGCTACCAGCACATACGGTTAATTTACCTGTTAATAGAGCCTCTGCACCAGCAGCGAAGGCTGCAGATTCTTCGTGGCGCACGTGTTCAAATTGAATTTTCCCATTACGACGTAAACTATCGTTTACCGAGTTTAAACTATCCCCAGTAATACCATAAATTCTTTCAATACCTGCGTTAGCTAATACCTCTATGAGTACATCTGATATACGTTTTTTTGCCATATTATCACCTCTATATGATAATTAATGTTATTTAAAAATATAATTCATTGTATACTATAAATAGTAGTATCTTATTATTGCATATTATGTGACTTTTATCACAATATATTGTATACATCACAAAATTAGTTCAATTTCTAAAAGTGCTATATAGTTGAGATGGATATTAATAAGTTTTCTCATATAAAAATGTATAATCTTGCGAAAGTATCATAAAAGTGGTACTATAAACATATAAATTAATATGATAAGTCTTTGGGGATAGGTGAAATTCCTTACCGGCGGT